>Ga0116163_1000209_pt1 | contig 43776 bp, 41 predicted proteins | sample AD_UKC107_MetaG_FD_89889 | JGI IMG/M metagenome (GOLD analysis project Ga0116163, IMG submission 89889) | Active sludge microbial communities of municipal wastewater-treating anaerobic digesters from Hong Kong - AD_UKC107_MetaG | ecosystem: Engineered > Bioreactor > Anaerobic > Digestate...
ATCTGGATTTTACTTCCACTCCAATCAGACCCGGAGGATATCCTCCTTCATTAATAAGGTATCTGATAAAATTCTGCCGCACCCATTCTTCAGGAGTCAGCCTCACATACTTCTTTCTGATCGGGTCAAGGATCATTTCTTCTCCCTCCTTACCCGAGATCCTGAACGAATATTCCGGCAGATTCAGTTGTCTCAACTTTGTTTCGTACTTTTGATTATAAGAACAAATAAACAACAATCTTCTATCTTTGGGAATTCTTTATGCCATACTTTTTTATTGCCTCATAAAAAAATGAGGATTAAAAAGCAGGAAAAAAAGATTTTATGGCATCAAAAGGTCCGTAACAGAAGTCTGATTATGAAAACAAAAGAAGAAATTGTAAACAACTGGTTACCAAGGTACACAGGAAAAGAGCTGGAATCGTTCGGGAAATATATTCTGTTAACTAATTTCATGTATTATGTAGAGCTCTTCTCAAAGTGGAACAATGTTCCCATAGAGGGGCGCGACAGGAATATGCCCAGTGCTACATTCGACGGGATGACGATAATAAATTTCGGCATGGGCAGCCCCAATGCAGCCACGGTCATGGATCTGCTAAGTGCGGTAAACCCTAATGCGGTTCTTTTTCTCGGCAAATGCGGAGGGTTAAAGAAAAAAAACATGGTCGGAGATCTTATCCTGCCGATAGCTGCCATCCGAAGCGATGGTACTTCGAATGATTATCTGCCAAATGAGGTTCCCGCCCTGCCCGCCTTCAAGCTGCAGATAGCAGTTTCTACTACAATAACAAAATTCAAAAAGGAATACTGGACAGGAACAGTTTATACAACAAACAGGAGAGTCTGGGAATACGACGACAGGTTCAGGAAATACCTTATGAAGACCCGTGCCATGGCCATCGACATGGAAACAGCAACGATCTTCACCGTGGGATTTGCCAATGAAATACCTACGGGAGCACTTTTGCTCGTTACCGACCAGCCCATGATATCAACAGGAATTAAGACTGCCGCCAGCGATGCCGAGGTAACGGGGAAATACGTTGAGACACACCTTAAAATTGGCATTGACTCCCTCAGGGAAATTAAGGACAGTAAAATTTCAGTTAAACATCTCATTTTCTAAATGGCTATCGCATACGAACAGATAATTGCAGATCTGAAGAAAAGGATTTTCAGACCGGTCTATTTCCTTGCGGGAGAAGAACCTTATTATATAGACCTCATAACAGATTTTTTGGAACAGAATGTGCTTGACGAAGCGGAGAAATCATTTAACCAGGTTATTTACTACGGCGAAGACACTTCGGTACCATCTATCATCGATACCGCCAGAAGGTTTCCGATGATGTCGACACATCAGCTGGTGATTGTGAAGGAAGCACAGACACTTAAAAAGATTGAGGAACTCCTTGTATATATCGAAAAACCACTCATTTCAACAATCCTGGTAATAAACTATAAATACAAGGTACCCGACAAAAGGACAAAATTCTTCAAATACCTTAACAGCCAGGGATTCTATTTTGAATCTCCCAGGCTCCGTGATCACCAGGTCACTGCATGGATAGAAAAATATCTTATGACAAAAGGTATCAAAACAGATCCTTCTGCAAGTGCTATGCTCACGGAATATCTCGGAACCGATCTTCAGAAAATTGCCAATGAACTCGAAAAATTATTAATAACCCTTAAAAACGATAAACCTGTTATAACCACTGCCCTCATTGAGAAGAATATAGGTATCAGCAAGGATTTCAACAATTTTGAGCTTCAGAAAGCTGTAGGCGAAAAAAACATCCTCAAAGCAAATATGATCGTGAATCATTTTGCCGCCAACCAGAAAGACAATCCCATTGTGCTGACCATAGCGTCTCTCCTGATGCATTTTTCAAGGTTGCTCACATATCATTATCTTACCGACAAATCGAGGAATAATGTTGCCTCGGCCCTGAAGATAAATCCATATTTTGTAAATGAATATGAGATCTCTGCATCGAAATACAACGCTGCAAAGACAATTAAGGTAATCGGTCTGCTTCGTACTTACGACATGAAATCTAAAGGCTTCGGAGATCTCAGCAGCGAACCCGGAGATCTGCTGAGAGAACTGATATACAAGATTTTACACATATAGATCCGGAATATGCATCCGCTTAACGTCGCATAACAGGATCACTAATCTCAATTCATATCGGGTGACTCAGGAAAATCGGCCCACATCCTGTACCTGCTTTTAAGTCCCCTGAGAATTTTTTTCCAGCTGTTTCCGTGTTTGTTGCTAAGAATTATGTCGGTATTCACTTTCGCTATGACCCATGAGTTTTCTTTCAGTTCCTTCTCAAGCTGGCCGGCTGACCATCCCGAATAACCGAGGAAGAATCTTATCTGTGAATTTGCAATTTTACCCTTTTCAATAAGTTCGCGGATGTAATCTATATCGCCGCCCCAGAAAATATTCTCATTCACCCATACACTTTTCGGGATAAGATCGCCGAGATTATGAAGATAATGCAGTGTGTCAGGAGCCACTGGTCCGCCCATACTGAGATACTCCTGCCATTTATCGAAACCTGATATTGCATCACATACCTTTATTTCGAGCTTCTTGTTAAGGATGAATCCGACCGATCCTTCGCTGGTGTGGTCGGCAAGATACACTACAGTACGATTAAAGAAAGTATCGGGCAGAAAGGGTTCGGATATGAGTATCTTGCCCTTTTCCGGGATCTTGTCCTCCGGCAGAATTGTGAAAAAATCAAGTTCCGCTTCCATATAAATACCTTGCCAAGTTAATCATTTAACAACAAATGCTCAAAAAATGTTTAGTTGCAAACAAATGATAAAAATATTGAAAAAAAATACTACAATATTTAAAGTATTCCTGGTAATTAAATTAATTATTATCATAATTTTGCGCCGGATTTCAATAAAACATATGCAAAAAAGCACTTTGCGGATAACAGGTAACAAGGTTGTTCTCAATAACCGTGAGAGGATGTGTGAGACGGCCGATGAGCTTCTGGCAAGTGAAAAATTCAGGACCGTGCTTGACCATTGTCTGGGTCACCTGGAAACAAAAAAGTCTCCATTGATCAGGATCTTTTCAGACGGCACCATTACAAGCTCCAAGGTTGACGATCTTGTCAGGACGCTTACTCTGCTGGTAAAGTATGAGGCTAATGTGGTGCCTCATATTTTCGAGGGGTCTGAGGGTTTCCTGAAAGATATTCAGCTTCTTAACAATTTCGTTGAATATCTTTACGATTACTGGAGGCATTTTGACCGCTTCATAATAAATGATTCGGAAGGCGACAGGCTTGACAAGAGGCCCTATAGAACATTTAATGAGACTGTTGAACACCTGACACATCTTATCCGTACTGTTTACAGGCAGATACAGGAGAACATTACGGGAAGTCATCCGAACGTATACCGGCAGGTTCCTGCCGGAGCAGAAATGGCAGTCATTTCTCTTCCCAAAAAGATTGATTTCCCGTCCGAAAGGTATTCCGGGCTTAATTGTGTTCCGGTAATCAGACAGATGCTTATCTATCCTCCTCTGGTTATACAGCAGCCTATGAACAAAAGGACCGGGGAATTCAAAAGGATAGATATAAATCCTATTGACCTTATTGGTGTGAATTGCGAAGAATGGCTCTGTTACCCTGCAAAAGTGGGCAAACTCCTGATCCTGGTCTATATTCATATCGATTTTTATGAACTTGGTTTTGCATTGTGTAATCTCTTTCAGCTTGCCGACGATACAGAGCTGAACGCCAGGCCTGATGCAATATTTGTCTATGGAGTTCAGGAAAACGTCCTCGATGGTCTTTCCAGCTTCCCTACAGTATTTCATGAAGACAGTGAATCGGGCTTGTTTATAGGTGCCGTTCCCGGCAGGCCTGAGTTTGGTTATTTCGGATATCTGAAAAAAATGATCCTGACTCTTCATAATTCAATTATCATGAGAGCAGGAAAAATGCCATTCCATGGAGCCATGGTAAGGATACTCCTTCAAGGCGACAAGGAAGCAACCATTCTTTTAATGGGAGACACAGGAGCAGGAAAATCAGAGACACTGGAAGCTTTCAGGGTTCTGGGTGAGAAATATATAAGAGAACTAACCATCATTGCTGACGACATGGGTTCAATAGAACTGGATTCTGATGGTTTTCCGGTCGGATATGGGACGGAGACAGGTGCTTTCCTCAGGCTCGACGATCTTCAGCCTGGTTATGCTTACGGGCATCTCGACCGTTCAATAATAATGAACCCAAGCCAGGTCAACGCACGTATTGTGATGCCTGTAACAAGCTATAATACAGTGATCAAAGGCCACAGGATCGACTATATTCTTTATGCCAACAACTACGAGGAAATAAATGAAGAACATCCCATCATAGAACGCTTTCATTCTGCTGAAAAAGCTATTGATATTTTCCGTACAGGTGCTGTTATGAGCAAAGGTACAACGACAACCAGCGGTCTTGTGAATTCCTATTTTGCCAATATTTTCGGACCTCCTGAGTACAGGGATCTTCATGACAGAATAACAGCACGGTACTTTGAGTCATTTTTCAGTGCAGGAATTTTTGTAGGTCAGATGAGAACCCGGCTGGGAATTCATGGATTTGAGACCACTGGCCCTAAAGAGGCAGCCACTGAACTGCTCGGGATAATAAACCCTCAGCCATCCTGAAAAGACGAACCCCGCTTTATCAGTATTTTTCCGGAACGGCTTCCTTCATCATTCCATATACCGCATCGAATATATCTTCTGCATTGGGTTTGGAGAAATAGTCACCGTCGGATGTATATGCCGGCCGGTGTTCCCTTCCGGTGAGTGTCTTTGGCGGCGAATCAAGATGTTGCCAGCCGCCTTGTTTTTCAATCACTTCCTGCAGCATGAAGGCTGTTGTACCTCCTGGTACATCCTCGTCGACGAACAGTATTCTGTTTGTTTTCTTCAGGGATTCAAGAATAATCCCCCGGGTATCGAAGGGAACCAGAGTCTGAACATCAATAAGTTCAACAGATATCCCGTGCATGCCCAGCTGCTTCACTGCTTCCGCCGCTATCCTTACTGTCGAACCGTATGTCACCAGAGTAATGTCTGTCCCCTTATTCAGGATTTCAGGCACCCCAAGTGGTATCCTGTATTCTCCGAGGTTGTCGGGTCTTTTTTCCTTAAGCCTGTATCCGTTGAGCGGCTCAATGACCACAGCGGGGTCGTTGCCCTCAAGGAGGGTATTATAAAAACCTGCAGCTCTTGTCATGTCGCGTGGAGCACAGACATAAACACCGCGTACCGAGTTAATAAGCATACTCATTGGCGATCCGGAATGCCAGATACCTTCGAGCCGGTGTCCTCTTGTTGAAATGATCAGCGGCGCTACCATCCTGCCTGCAGTCCGGTAGTGTGTTGTTGCCAGATCGTCACTCAGAATCTGCAGAGCATACATAAGATAATCCAGGTACTGGATCTCTGCTATTGGCCTCATGCCCCTGAGTGCCAACCCAATACCCTGACCAAGGATAGTAGCCTCCCTGATACCGGTATCGGTAATACGGAGTTCCCCGAACTTTTTCTGTAATCCCTCCAGCGACTGGTTCACTCCTCCTATGTTTCCCGTATCCTCACCAAAAGTTACGAGCAGGGGATATTTAGTAAAAAGTTTCTCATAATTATCCCTGAGTATCTCCCTGCCGGGGACTTCGGGTGAATTTTCGGAAAATACAGGTTCCACAGGTGAGACTTTAAGCACCGAGGTAGGTGTTTCATTATAAAGGAAGGTGTTGTAGCGGAAGGAAGCATCGGCATAATTACGTTTCAGCCATCCGTGAAGATCTTCTCTCAGGTTGTCGGATTTTATACATGTTTCACATACATTACGGAGGATCTTGCGGGCAGCCATGAAATTGTCTCTTCTGATTGGTGCGGCAACTTTCATGAGATCATCTGTAATATTGTCGACCGAAGCCTCTTTACTTTCCTCAGAACAGCGGCAGCTCCTGTCATTAATTATTTTCACCAGGGCATCTCTTTCGACCCTGACAGGTTCCTGGAACATCTCCCAGCTCTTTTTTCGTGCCTGCTTAGCTTCTTCTTCCGATTCTGCAGCAATCGTGTCGAGTTCTTGTGGTGTGGCAATATTATTTTCAATTATCCATTCCCTCATTTTGAGCAGAGGATCAAAATCCTTCTCCCACTTAAGCCTTTCTTCACTTTTATACCTCTCGTGGGAACCCGAGGTTGAATGTCCCAGAGGCTGGGTAACCTCCTCTATATGAAACAGTACCGGCTTGTGATCACGCCGGCAGATCTCTATTCCTTCACGGTACATACTTATGAGGCCGGGATAATCCCATCCTTTTCCTTTGTATATCAGGTAACCGGGCTTCCCGGGTTCATCTTCAAATCCCCTCAGAATATCAGAAATACTTCCCTTGGTGGTCTGGTATTTTTTTGGCACCGATATTCCGTAACCATCGTCATATACCGTTACTGCCATTGGAACCTGCAGCACACCTCCGGCATTGATAGTCTCCCAGAAATGTCCCTCCGAAGTGCTGGCATCACCTATAGTGCCAAAGGCAACCTCATTTCCCTGAAGAGAAAGGTTTGTGAATTTATGAAGTTCGCCGTTCTGCCGGAATAATTTTGAAGCGTAAGCAAGTCCGAGCAGCCGGGGCATCTGCCCTGCAGTAGGCGAAATGTCGCTTGAGGAGTTTTTCTGTTTTGTAAGGTCTCTCCATGTGCCGTCGGGATTGATATTTGGAACTGAAAAATGGTTGTTGAAAACTCTTCCTCCGCTGCCAACAAAATCGAGTTCCCTGTCGGTATTGCCGTAAAGCTGATGAAAGAACTGAAGAGGATCGAATAGCCCCATTGCCATCATCCAGGTCTGATCCCTGTAATAACCTGATCGCCAGTCGCCGTCCCTGAACTGTTTTGCCAGGGCAATCTGAACAATCTCCTTACCATCGCCAAATATGCCGAATTTAGCCTTTCCCGAAAGTACTTCCCTGCGCCCTGTGATACTAAGATTACGACTTACATTAGCCAGGCGGAAATCGGCCAGAACCTGTTCCCTGCTGATATTGATACCGGATAAAATATCTGTGTTACTCATAATATGTTTTACAAATAAATTTAACGTTTTCGCATTCATTAAACAATTATATGAGCTGGTTGTTTAACAGAAAGACAAATTGATCATTATATTTGAGCAATTTATTGATTATCCGGTGATATATTAAGGTATTACTGCAAAGAAAATTATAAATCCTGAAGAATAATGTTCATTAAACTTCTTATACTAAGTGGAATAATCGTTATCATCGCCTTTGTATTTTTGGCGATCAGGATTCTTTTCAGTCCCGGAGGTCGTTTCCCGGAGATACACGTTGGCCGCAACAGGGAACTGAGAAAGAGGGGCATTTCCTGCGCACGAAGCACCGACACCGGATGCAACCCCATTGACAGCAATGACGGCTGCCCTACCTGTGGTATCCGCAGCAGTCAGATCAACTTAATCAATGAATCCTGAGCCACAAAACCTGAGAATCTCCACAGGTATGTTCAGTACTGCGAGATAAATCCCTTCATGCTATCTGTCATCCATGTCCTGAAATTGCCTTCCTCGTCAGAATACACCAGGTAAGCATCGAATTCCGGATGGCGACCGAGAAATTCTATCGTTTTATCCTTGCCCATTACCATGCAGGCAGTTGCTACAGCGTCGGCAGCGTAACATTCGGAAGCGAGAATTGTCGCACTAAGGAGCCTGTTCCTGGCCGGATAACCTGTCCGGGGATCGATGGTGTGAGAATATTTGATCCCGTCCTCGACGTAAAATTTACGATAGTTACCGGATGTGGCAAGCGACCGGTCCTTCATCTCAATCACAGCCGTGAGATCACTTCCGGGGGATAAGTTATTATCAACAGGCCTGTCGATCCCTATCTTCCACAGTGATCCTCCCTTGTCACCTTTCACCCTTACCTCACCTCCGATCTCAACCAGGTAACTACCGATGCCGTGTTCATCGAGAAATGAAGCAATAACATCGACGGCATATCCCTGTGCTATTGCGTTAAAATCCAACATTATACGCTCATCCTTCTTTATTATTCTTCCATCTCTGAGCACAACTTTGTCCAGTCCAACCAGATTACGCAGACTGTCGATCAATTCATGGTCATTGATACGGCGTTCATCGGGACCGAAGCCCCATGCTTTTACCAGAGGGGCTACCGTAATATCAAAGGCTCCACCGGTTAGCCGGAAAATTTCCTTTGATCTTTGGAACACGTCGCTAAACCATTTGTCGGGTATTACCTCTTCGTTACGGTTTATCTTCGAAACAATCGAGGAATCCTTGTAAAGTGACAGTGACATATCGAAACGGGCAAGGATACTGTCGGTTTCTGCTTTCATATCCACAGGATCCATGCCATCGTTATTCTCAAATACAACACTGTAGGTAGTTCCCTGGGTCATACCTGCAAATCGTGAATACTCTTTCTTCTCAGTGCATGAGGATAATAAAAGAAATAACAGCGAAATACATATTCCACTTTTCATAATTTTCACTTATAAAATGCAATGTACTACACTCCGAAATCGTCGAAAGAGATATTTTCCTGAGGCACACCAAGGCTGTCGAGCATCTTTATTACGGCGTTATTCATCATCGGCGGGCCGCAGAAATAGTATTCAATATCTTCCGGTTCATCGAACCTGCAGAGATAATTATCGAGTAATACCTTGTGGATGAAACCCGTGTAGCCAGTCCAGTTGTCTTCAGGCAGAGGTTCAGAAAGAGCGAGGTTGAAGGTGAAGTTGGGGAACTCTTTTTCAATAGCCCTGAATTCTTCCTCATAGAATACTTCACGAAGCGAACGTGCTCCATACCAATATGATACCTTACGATTTGTTTTCAGTGTTTTGAAAAGATGGAAAATATGTGACCGCAAAGGAGCCATTCCGGCACCTCCTCCTATATAAACCATCTCAGCTCCCGTATCTTTGATATGAAACTCACCATAAGGTCCTGATATTGTGACTTTATCACCTGGTTTCCTTGAAAAAATATATGAGGAACAGATGCCGGGAGGAACTTTCATAAACTCTTTCCTGGTATTATCCCATGGAGGGGTTGCTATCCTGATATTGAGTTTAATAAGATTTTTCTCTGCAGGATAATTTGCCATCGAATATGCCCTGAATGTCTCTTCTGAATTTTTTATCGAAAGGTTCCACATTGAATATTCGTCCCAGTCATCCTTGAACTTATCTTCAATGATGAAATCCCTGAATGAGGTCTGATATTTGGGAACGTCGATTTGTATGTATCCGCCCGGTTCAAAGTTAAGTTCCTCTCCTTCAGGGAGTCTGACGACGAATTCCTTTATAAAAGTTGCTACATTTCTGTTGGAAACGACCTCGCATTCCCATTTTCTGATTCCGAGCACCGATTCAGGCAGCCTGATTGTCATATCCTGCCTTATTTTCACCTGGCAGCCCAATCTCCAGTTGTCCTGCTGTTCCTTCCTGGTAAAGAAGCCTGTCTCTGTGGGGAGAATGGAGCCTCCTCCTTCCAATATCTGGCATTTACACATCCCGCAGGTGCCACCGCCACCACAAGCCGAAGGCAGATATATCCCGTTATTCGACAATGTAAAGAGCAGATTTGATCCGGGGGATACCGTAATTTCCCTGTCATTTATCTGAAGTCTGACATCTCCTTTTGGTGAAAGTTTATCACGGGCAAAAAGCAGAAGAGTGACAAGCAGCAGGGTGATTAAAAGAAAAACACCAATACTTAGCAGAGTTGTAACAATGGTGGAAAATCCTATTATCATGATAGCATAATGACGATTAAAGGTTAATACCCATAAAACCCATGAAAGCAAGAGCCATGAGGCCGGTTAAAATAAAGGTAATACCCAGCCCTCTCAGAGGTGCCGGCACATTGCTGTACTTCATTTTTTCCCTTATGGCGGCTATCCCCGTAATAGCAAGAAACCATCCTATGCCTGATCCGAGGCCAAATACAGTGGCTTCAGCAATATTGTGATATTCACGCTCCTGCATAAAGAGAGAGGCTCCCAGAATAGCACAGTTTACCGCAATAAGAGGAAGAAAAATGCCAAGTGAATTATACAGGGAAGGGCTGAATTTCTCCACGATCATTTCCACGAGCTGGACCATGGCGGCTATCATTGCGATGAATACCATGAAAGTAAGGAAACTCAGATCCACATCTGCAAATCCCTGTCCAAGCCATACAAGAGCTCCTTTATCGAGAATATATTTTTCGAGAAGATAATTGACAGGCACGGTAATGACAAGCACGAATATCACTGCCACTCCCAGTCCTATTGCAGTCTTTACACTTTTTGACACTGCCAGGTATGAACACATACCCAGAAAGAAGGCAAAGACCATGTTTTCGACAAAAATCGACTTTATGAAGATATTGAGCAGATTTTCCATGACTGTGTCGTTTTATTTCTCTATAAGACTTTTATTCCGGCTTCGCTGCACCCATATTATCAAACCTACAACAATAAGGGCCATTGGAGGGAGTATCATCATTCCGTTATTCTCATACCCGATCGAATAGGCACCTATCTTTTCCATTACCGGATATCCCATCAGGGTTCCTGATCCCAGCAATTCCCTGAAAAAGGCTACGATAATGAGTATAAGACCATACCCTGCTCCGTTACCGAGGCCGTCGATAAAAGAAGGCCAGGGTTTATTAGCCATGGCAAAAGCTTCAAGGCGACCCATAATAATGCAGTTGGTTATTATAAGGCCCACAAATACTGAGAGCTGCTTGCTCACGTCAAAGGCATAAGCCTTCAGAACCTGGTCGACAAGAATTACAAGGGTGGCTATAACAACGAGCTGAACTATGATCCTGATTCTGTCGGGTATCAGATTCCGGATAGCTGAAATTACCACATTTGATACGGCTATCACAATTACTACCGACAACGCCATAACCAGCGCCGGTTTTAGTTTTACAGTAACTGCAAGTGCTGAGCAAATGCCCAGAACCTGAACAGTGATGGGATTGTTTTTATCGATCTGATCGGTAAACAATTTCAGGTTCTTCGCCGAAAAAAGCGGTTCCTTTGTGATTTTATTCATAGCTTAAATCCTGTTTTTCAAAAGGTAATCACTATATTTTATGATGCAGTCGTAGAGCATATTTTCAAGTCCCTTGCTTGTAATAGTCCCTCCCGATATAGCATCAACTCCGTGAATATCGCCCTGATCAGCGCCTCCTTTGTGAACGATGACCGAGATAAACCTGTCATTATCGAACAGTTTTTTACCGGTGAACATTTCTTCGAACCATGATGTATTGATCTCTGCACCAAGTCCTGGTGTCTCTCCCTTATGATCGAAGGTAACTCCATAGATGGTGTTCATATCCGATTCGAGCGAAACATAACCGAATATCGGACCCCACAGACCCTTTCCCTCCACGGGAAGGATTATAACCTGTTCTCCGGTGAGTGAGACAGCCCTGAATACCGGAAGATATTGTTCTTCAGGAGCTTTCCTGAGTTCATTCTTCAGCACTACGGTAAATGCATCAACTCCCTCAATATTTTCCCCTCTGGTGTTTATGACGAAGCTCTCCGTGATGTGTTTTGAATATAATTCCACGCTGTTATCTCTGGTAGCCTGAACTCTGATTGATTCCAGCATGCTTTTCTTCTTTTCGATCTCGAGGTTTCTTGCCTGGGCAGGCTGAAGCAGGGTAGCGGCAAGCGAAAGCAGGGTGGCAACAATTACCACCATTACCGTCGAGAACAAGAAGATATACCTGTTACTGAAATGCTTCATCTTAATTAATTTTTAGTTGCTAACCTCGTTCTTGCAAGCCTTCTTTTTATATGCGACTGTATAATGAAATAGTCAATAAGAGGAGCAAATAGATTCATAAGAAGTATTGCCAGCATAACTCCTTCGGGATATGCAGGGTTAAGAACCCTGAAGAGAACTGAGAATATTCCGATAAGAAATCCATAAATCCATTTACCTTTTTCTGTCTGAGAAGCTGTAACCGGGTCGGTTGCCATGAATACAGCGCCAAAAGCAAAGCCACCCATTACAAGGTGATAATAGAACGGTACTTCCATATAAGGATTAACGGCAGTCACATTAAGAATCAATCCCATGCCAACACCCCCTGCCAGTACCGAGAGCATGATCTTCCAGCTTCCCACACCCGTCACAAGAAGGATGATTGCACCTAAAAGAACTGCTATGGTTGATGTTTCACCAACCGAGCCCGGTATAGTACCGATGAACATTTCAAGGAATGAAGGGAGATCTGAAGTATCACCGGCCGCGCACAGGGCAAGAGGTGTGGCTCCTGAAAACCCGTCGGCCACGTTAAGACCTTTTGTTAATCCGGCGGTCCATACCTTGTCTCCTGTCATCCAGCCCGGGTAGTTGAAAAAGAGGAAAGCCCGGGCCAGCAGTGCAGGATTAAAAATATTCATGCCTGTACCTCCGAATATCTCTTTTCCGAGTATAACGGCAAAAGCAACTGATATGGCAAGCATCCAGAGAGGTATGTCTACAGGTACTATTAAAGGTATCAGAAGCCCTGTCACCAGGTAGCCCTCATTGATTTCATGTCCCCTTATCTGTGCAGCAATAAATTCTATTCCGAGCCCGACAACATAGCTTACTATTATCAGAGGAAGAATTTTTACAAATCCGAACCAGAATGACTGTAATATTCCGGTTTCGGTTCCTGTCGACCTGAAATGTTGCAGGCCCGTGTTATATGCGCCAAAAATGAGCACGGGAATAAGTGAAATCACGACCACGATCATCGTGCGCTTCAGGTCGAGGCTGTCCCTGACGTGCGATCCCCTGAATGTAACTTTGTCAGGAACGAACATAAAAGTCTCAAATCCTTCAAAAACAGACCGGAGTTTTGAGAATCTGCCACCCTCCTCAAAATGGGGTTTGATCTTGTCTATCTTTTTTCGTAAGGAATCCATTATCTGAATATTCTCTTGTAACTAGCTCATTTCTTTTACCATCAACTCAAGGCCTTTTCTTATTACCGACTGGATCTCGATTTTTGAAGGGCATATGAATTCACAAAGGGCAAAGTCTTCTTCAGCCACTTCGTATATGCCGAGGTTTTCCATTGCATCAATATCTTCGGCAATTATAGCTTTTAACAGCTGCATGGGGTAAATATCCATCGGAAGGACTTTCTCATACTTGCCGGTGAGAACAAAAGCTCTTTCACCACCATGAAAATTTGTATCGAGCCTGTAATCACGTGAAGGAAGCAGACTCGAAAGAAATGTCCTGTGAAAACTGAACTTTTTAAGTCCCGGGCTTGCCCATCCGAAAAATTCGTAATAATCACCTTCAGGAATGACAGTGATCTGGGAATCGTAGAATCCGAGATAGCCGTCGGAAGCTATTTTTGAACCGGTAAGCACGTTCCCGCTTATGTATCTCAGATTGCCGGGTTTAACATTTTCCTTTACCAGGGGGGCAATTGACGATCCGGCAAGAACCCTGTGGTAGCGGGGGTTAATGACTTCCGACCCGGCAAGTGCAATGATTCTCTCAGGCCTGTAAACACCTTCTGTGAAAAGGATACCTGCGGCAAATACATCCTGAAGGTTGATATACCAGACCTTTTCTCCCTTGTTAACCGGATCGAGATGATGGATATGAATTCCTACATTGCCGGCAGGATGGGGTCCGGAAAAATATGAAATTTCAACTCCTTCAGCCTCTGAGAGTACTCTTGAAGGTGTGGATGCTCCGTTAAGAACCAGATGCACCCTGCCGTCGGTAAGCTTCGACAGGGCTGTTAGTCCTGCATGAAATGCTTCCGACTGCAAATTATCAGCTATAAAATTATGATCGGGAGCCAGAGGCCCAGAATCAAAGCCTGATATGAATATTGATTTGGGCACATCGCCCGGGTCGGCAACGATATGATAAGGTCTCTGCCTCAAAGCCGGCCATAGTCCTGATGAAAGCAGATGTTTCTTAATATCACCCCTGGACAGGGATGCCGGGTTTGCCCTGGGAAAAATGACATTCTCATTACCTTCCTTTTCGACAACTACTTCCAGCATCTTGCGTCTGTCGCCACGCTCAACCGATACCACTTTGCCACACACAGGCGAAGCAAACACAATCTCCGGCTTTAGTTTGTCATGGAACAGAGGAGACCCGGCCTGAACATTGTCCCCGGGCTTTGCATTCAGCTTTGGGATCAAACCTGGAAAATCTATTGGCCTGACAGCAAACAGAGAAGGCCCTGCAGCGTCCACAATAACCTTCTCAGCAACTCCCCTGATCCGGATGTCTAATCCCTTCTTGAGCTTTATGGATCTGGTCATCTAAAAACAGGTTTTAAATAATAGTCTTGGAGAATCAAGTTCTGTTTAAAAAAAACACAGCTACAAAAGTAAAAATAGCATCCTATTTTACATCATCAAATAGTCATTATGACAATATATTTTTTGCACTATTTTTGTTCATCCTCATGAAGGTAATGTTTTTATGAAAAAAATATTTATTGCAGTTATAATACTGCTATACCAATTAGAAATCTCAGCCCAGGGTTTTTCATCCGAAGATGGTACTTTCGGGAATAAAGTATTTGATCCAAGGATCAGAAGTGTCAGAATGTTTACAGAAGGCTGGAACCTCTCCTACCCTGTAATCAGGCTTAACAGCGGCGAAAAGCTGGTTTTTATGTTTGACCTGCTTGGAAATACTTCTGAATCATATTATTACACTTTTATTCATTGTGACAAAGACTGGAACAGATCTGATATTTTCCCTAACGACTTCATGGAAGGATTCCCTGACAATCCGATAGAAGATATGAACCCCTCGTTCAACACCACAGTAAATTATTTTCATTACAACCTTACCTTCCCAAACGAAAGATCAGGGCTCAAGATATCAGGAAATTATATTCTTTTCGTGTATCAGGCTGATAACCCGGAGAAGCCTGTGATAACATACAGGTTTATCGTAAAGGAGGATGCAGCAAAAGTCAATATAAGGGTAAAAAGACCTATGATATCCCCGGCTAAGGAAAGCGGACAGCAGATAGAATTCTCTGTCGACATTGGAGGTGCAGGCCTTATCGATCCTTACAGAAATGTATATTCCTCCCTGCTTCAAAATGGCAGGTGGGATAATTCCAGGAACAACCTGAAGCCTGATGTTCATGGAGGTAATGAACTTATCTATAATTCATTATCGGACAAGAACATTTTCAACGGCGGAAATGAATTTCGCTATTTCGACATCAGAAGCATAAGAAGGCTGACCGAAAATGTCAGACGCATAGATTATAATGCACCATATTATCATGTCGCCCTTGCACCTTCTGAAAGCCGTGAATTCAAACCATATTTCTATTGGCAGGATTTCAACGGGAAATATTATGTTGCGGTTGAGGAAGGAAGAGACCCTGAGACTGATGGTGATTATCTGTTCACCTATTTTACACTTGCCTCCGGCGACATGATAGCCGGAGGAGAGGTTTATGTTACAGGGAGCTTCTGCAACTGGACAACAGGTAAAGAAAACCTCATGATCTACAATCCTGCAGAAAGAGAGTATGAATGCACTTTGCAGCTTAAACAGGGATGGTACAACTATCAATATGTATTTGTCAGCGACATTGACGGATCATGCAACCCGGTAAAATTTGAAGGAAGCCACACCGAAACGGAAAATGATTACATGGTCATCATATATTACCGGAATCCCAGAGGCCGTTACGACAGGATTATCGGGACAGGAACCATTAATACCCTGAACAGGATCACCTACTGACCATGCCCGTGAGCGTCGATGTCACAGAGCATGAAAAGGGTGTGTTTCAGGACTCTTAGAATTTCAGTCATGTATTCCTCCACTGCCTTCACTGAGCCCGGAAGGGTAAAAACAAGCGAATCACCGGCAAGTCCCGCCACTCCCCTGCTCAGAAGAGCATTCGGATTATTGCTGCCATATTTTACCCTTATATACTCCATCACTCCCGGAATTTCCCTTGTCAGAAAGGGACGAACTGTTTCTACAGTAATGTCGCGCGGACCGATTCCGGTACCGCCTGTGGTAAAGATAAGATCGTAATCCGAAGCTGCAGTCGCAAATTTTTCTCTGAGGACATCTGCCTCATCAGGCATTATTTCGAGACGGATTTCCGAATTCCATTTTTCATTTGCCATAAACCCGGAGATCATTTCTTTTATCCGCGAACCGCTGATATCTTCGTAATCACCCCTGTATGCCCTGTCGCTAAGGGTAATGACAAGGACCCTGAAGCAGGAAGGAAGTTTCATATCTTAACTTTTTCAATAAGATGGATATCATTAATCACCATGGAGCTATCAACAGACTTACACATATCATATACTGCCAGAAGAGCAGCGGATACGGCTGTAAGTGCTTCCATTTCAGCACCGGTTCTGTCGATGCATCCTGCCTCGCTGGTGACTGACACTCCATTGTCGTCTGTGGCAAGGTCGACTTTTACAGACGTCAGGCTGATGTTATGACACAGAGGTATCAGTTCCCAGGTTTTCTTTGCGGCATTTATTCCTGCCAGACGGGCAACGGCAAAAACATCACCTTTACTGATATTATTGCCTATAATAAGTTTTATGGTTGAAGGAGCCAGGTTTATGTGTCCTGCTGCCCTCGCTTTACGATCCTGTTTTTTCTTATTTCCGATGTCTACCATTATGGCTTTACCGCTGCTGTCGGTATGTGTCAGTTTTTTCATTTTTCAGCCTCCGATATTGTAAAAATTATCTCTGTGGTTCACCATTCCGCTCACAGGTTTAATGCTAACGGCTTTATTAATGGCTTCATCAAAGGTCATTTTACTTATGTCAAAACCAATGTCGCTGAACAGACAGGGTTTAAGAATACCATTTGAGGTAAGTCTCAGCCGGTTGCAGAGTGCACAGTCTCCTCCGATACCCCCCTCTACTGTCGTAAAATGACCACTATCCAGGTTCATCTGGTGTATATATCTTATTTCTAAATTGTTACGCGAACAGAAATCCGCTACAAGCTTTGCATCTTCTTCTTCTTTTGAATTTCTGACGACACAATTTATTTTCACGGGTATAAGGCCGGCTTCCCTGGCTGCACTGATCCCCTCAATTACATCTGCGACATTACCTCCGCGGGTTATGTATGCAAATCTTTCAGGATCAGTTGTATCGAGACTTACATTTACCCGTTGCAGGCCGGCCTTCCTCAGATCTGCGGCAAAGTTTTTCAGCAGAACACCATTGGTTGACATAGAAAGGTCTTTAAGGCCCTCTATTCCGGCGATCATCCTGACCAGATCCGTGATACCTTTTCTTACAAGAGGTTCACCTCCGGTAATCCTTACCTTCCATATTCCCATCCTGACAGCAGTTTCAGTGAATTTTACAATCTCGTCGAAAGTCAGAATATCTTCATGCCGGAGGAGTTTTATTCCCTCCTCAGGCATACAATACCGACACCTGAGATTGCACCTGTCGGTGACCGAAATGCGCAGGTAGGTTATTTCTCTTTTATATCTGTCGTACACTTACCAGTTCTCCTTTTTCAATTGTCCGGGCTCCAACCGGAAGCATCACAATTCCCCATGTATTTGCCAGAGCCGTAAGATGACCTGATCCGTGATATTCAACCGGCAGCGCCATGCCGTCGGGAGTAATGGAAACGGGGATAAGTGTCATCCGTTCGGTATACTTTCGCGAGAATCCTTCTTTCATCGGTAAATTCAGCGTGAGAGGTTTCCAGTCCGATCCCAGCATTTTGCATATCAGTGGTCGTACCATAAGTTCGAAAAGCATGAATGCTGAAACCGGGTTTCCCGGTAATCCGAATAGAATCGCGTTTTCATGAATTCCGAATGTTGTGGGTTTTCCGGGTTTTACTGCCACACTGGAAAATAGTATTTTCACTCCGGCTTTCTCAAGAACTGAAGGAACGAAATCGAAATCGCCCATTGACACTCCTCCTGTTATCAATACCATGTCATTTTCTGAAAGAGCCTGCTCTACCATAGAAAAAGTAAGTGCTTCATCATCTTTTGCTATCCCGTAATACCTGGCAACACCACCTGCCAGGGAAACCTGATGAATAAGCTGATATGAATTGGAATTTCTTATCCCTGAAGGAGAAGGATTCTCACCTGGCTCCACCAGTTCACTTCCGGTGCTTATAATACCTATCCATGGCTTCTTTGATACTTCAACACGGGTCTGACCTGTCGCAGCCATTATACCTATATCCTGCGGCCTGATAATCTTTCCGGGATTGAGGACCACATCACCTTTCTTAATATCTTCAGCCCGGAAGGAGATATTCGATCCTCTCACCGCCCCGGTCACTCTTATTCTACCGGATGGCAGCTGTTCTGTAAGCTCCACCTCGACAACACAGTCGGCACCTTCAGGAACGACAGCTCCTGTCATGATCCTGGAACACTGATTTACGCCTGTTTTTTTCAAAGGAGTATATCCTGCCGGTATCGTCTCGATGATATCCAGGTCATTCCCAAGGTCACTTTTTCTGGCAGCAAATCCGTCCATGGCTGCCTTGTCATAGGGAGGCAGATCGGTATCACTGAATACGGGCACAGATATTACACGGTTCAGTGACTCCGTGAATGGTATTTTCTCTGTACCCATTCTCCGGCAATCTGTTTCGGTAACAATCTCCAAAGCTTTCTCAAATGGTATCATATCTATTTTTTGAATATACAGAATTCAACCTCAACATAATAAAAATTTTCCTTCTTCAAATCACCCGGAGCCATTTAAAGCAACAGCAGCGGAAGGTTCGAAACTGATCCATACTTCCGACATTTCGGCTATCTGCAGAGCTCTGAATTCATCCCTTGTTATGTCGATAAAAAATCTTTCTCCGGCATCGACGGTTATCTCCATTCCATAGTCTGAGGGAATTATTTCCCTTACCACAGCACTGTAACAATTCTGATCAGGAAGGACCGGTTTGTTCTTATGGATCTTAATTGAATCACTCCTGATAATGAGAATACCATCTTCAGGGTAGCTTCCATCTGAAAGGATAAAACCGGCTTTCGAATGGCTTATTGCCTTCCATATTCCCCTTTCGTTGATGAACCTGACTTTATAGAAATTCCGTATGCCGGAATAACGGGCAACAAATCTGCTGACCGGATTTGAGAAAACATAATCGGGCGGACCCGACTGGATCATACGTCCGTTATGTATCACTCCCACACAGGAAGCAAGACTGATTGCTTCCCTGTAATCGTGGGTTACATGAACGATTGTTATTCCCTTCTTATTCAACTGTCTGAGAAGCCTCCTGATATCATCCCTGAGGCTGGCATCAACCGAGGCGAGGGGTTCATCGAGAAGAAGGACCTTTGGTGAGGTTATCAGGGTACGTGCCAGGGCGACCCTTTGCAATTCGCCTCCGGAAAGATTATATGTTACCCGGTCAAGCAGATGTGCAATATTCAATTCTCCTGCAATATGTTCCACTTTTTTACGGATAATGTTCTTTTCTGTCTTCCTGCACCGGAGAGGGTAGGCAATGTTGCCATAAACGGTCATATTGGGAAATATGGCATAATCCTGGAATACCAGGCCTGTTTTTCGGTTCTGTATCTTTTTATTTGTGACATCTTGATTATCAATCCAGATATTGCCGGAATCAGGTTTTTTCAGACCTGCAATGAGTTCCAGGAGCTGGGATTTTCCTGAGCCGGATCGCCCCAGAAGAACAAAGTATTCTCCTTCCGGAATATTGATACTGATATCCGTCAGCCTGAAATTTCCAAGCTTTTTATTTATGCCTTCAAGTCTCAGCATTTTTTTCAGCACTGAAATTCTTTCTGTTTATTGATATCAGACGAAGAAAAATAAAGAAAACAAGTGCCACCAGAATAAAAAGCACTGATACCGGTCGTGCCCAGGCAAGCCCGAAGGAGCTGAACCTTTCATATATCAGTACGGGTGCTATCATTGGATGATAGGCCACCATCACCACAGCTCCGAATTCACTCATTCCTCTTGCAAACATCATGACAAAACCGGTAATAATACTCCTCCATGCTATGGGAAGCGATATGGTAAAGAAAACTCTCGAAGGACTTGCGCCCAGAGTAAGAGCTGCCTTTTCAAGCCTTTCAGGAACGGCTGCAAATCCGTCGCGGGCCGAGTTTATAAGGAAAGGAACGCTGACAAATGCCATGGCAAGGGCAATGCCGGCAGGATTGTTTACCAGTGTAAGCCCTACCGTGTCGGCAGCCTTGCCCAGGAAGCCATCCCTTGAGATAAAACCCAGAACAGCGAGTCCGGCGGCAGTGTGGGGCAGCACAACCGGAAGGTCTATAAGACCCTGAACCATGCTCTTCAGGGGAAACTCCTTCCTTGCCATTATCCATGCCAGCGGGATACAGGCAAAGGCAAAAATAAAGGTGGCAACAAAAGAAACCCACAGGGTAAGCCAGATACTCTGTCTTACGTCACTGTCATTTACTGCCTCGAGCAGGTCATAACCTTCCGTATGAAGGAACATCCCGAGAAGCGGTGCCAGAATGAAAAGCAGTACCAGCGATGAGAGGAACAGCATCAGCAGTGAAAAGGGAGTCTGGCGTATCATCTCAGGTATTATCTGTTAACATATGTCTTCAGACTGGCAGGTATCAATCCGGGCTGTAAAGTTAATCCCGGCACTATTGGTTCCTGTCCGTTAATCCTCATTATCTCTCTCCCTTCTGGTTCCAGGAGCATGGATACGAAATCGAGTGCCCCTTTCATGTTCGGGGCATCGTTTAAAACGGAAATGCTGTAATTAATATATTCGCCGTCAATCGTCATGGAACTTCCCGGTTTGCTACCAGCTATCCCGACAGAAACGAGGCTGTACACCTGGTTCATTTCCGGGTTCCCCAGGTTTATTTCATCGGGCAGGACAAGGTATTTCATTTTGTGTTGAACGGCCACTGACCTGTAAATGAATATATAATCAACTGCATTTGATTCTATCAGGGCAACAAGATCAACCTCCTTGGGTCGTATAAACGACCGGTTTTTTTCAAGGAATCGTCCCGACAGGTCAGGCTTCCCGTAAAACCTCTCTGCCAGCTTCATTGTAAGAACAGCTCTGTATCCGCACGGGTCCGTATCCGGATCCGACCTGCCATAGATGACATCCTCCCTGAGCAGAATATCTGTCCAGTTGTCAGGATTGATCTCAGCGGCATGTCTTGATTTATCCTGGTAGGCTATGACCATTTCGTTCGTGGCAAACCTGATATTCCATGAAGCATATTCGGGAATGATAAGCTTTTCAATAACAAGGTGATCGGCAGAGGCTATTATATCGCAGCTTTTCTTCAGTTCTGTGATCTTTCTTGCACAAACAAGGCTTCCTGCAGGTTCAAGTAGTACTTTTACAAGGGGATATTTCTTTTCATATTCATCAGCCAGCTGCCTGAACGGAACAGAAAGACTACCAGCATGAAAAATTCTCAGTTCTTTTTCTGCATTGTCTGAATTTCTGCAGGCCGACAGAACAGAAGAGATAAGCAATACTAAAATAAGTCTTTGTCTCATTTTCAGATTTTATGATGAAGAAATGCACGTTTTAACGTGCTTCGGACCTGAGATTCACTGGTAGTTTTTAACAACATCGATCACTTCAGGGAAATCCATTCCTATTTTCCGCAGAAATTCTATTTTCGGGACACCATTGTTGTTCCAGCCACGTCTTTTATAAACTGCATCTAACAGACCTTCATACTGTTCCTCCCTGTATTTTCTAAGCAACTTCAGCTTCTCCCCCGAAGTCATCCCTGCTGTATCGATCCCGGTTTTTTCCTTTAGCTGTTTATCATATCTTTCAGCACGCGATTCGTATTCTTCAACTGTTACAGGCCCTGCGGCCCTGAAGGGCTGACGGTCATGAATCCTGGTTCCGAATCCGAGCCTGAGATTAAACACACGCTGGAAGTTGTAAACCCTCTCTGAATCTTCTATAAGTCTGTGCTTGTCAAATTCCCTTCCCGTTACTGCTTTGTAGATAGTAACATAATTATCTACATGTTCGGGCACCTTCGCAGGCTCATCTGTTTCGGCATTATTTGCCGGCTCCACATCATTCCATGGAAGTTTGCACAGGCCCACCAGTCCGAACCATGTTCTGAACATAGGGAAGTAATGAAGTGCCTCGGCTTTATCTTCAAATGTCGGTATCTGGTTATTGACCATATCCATAAAAATAAGCCATGCCTCATCGTGCTGTGGCCCTTTGTTGGTCATTGCGAATCCTCCCTGCTGCGCCAGAGATTCCTTCGATACATACTGGGAATATTCCAGTCCTTTGTTTTCCATCCCTATATCATTGAGGAAACCGGCATCACCCCATCCGTTGGCAATGAACATCTCCTTCATGCGCCGGACACCAAGACCGGCTACCTTTCCGAAGCCTTCCCCCCTGGCCAGCTGGTGCATCAGTTCAAGGGCTGCAGCGGCATTCCCGAATTTAAGCTCCAGTCCGCCCGTCCTTTCAGGGTTAAGAATCCCGTTTTCGTAACATTCCATGATGAATGCCGTAAGGGTACTCCATGTTATTGTGCAGATGCCGTAGGTATCACAATAGAAGTTGGCTTCGATGATATATTCAGGGTCAAAAATTCCGCAGTTGGAACCCAGTCCTGCGGCATTTTCATATTCAGGGCCATCAACAAGTACTTTCTGCCCTTTATACGGGCCTGTTTTCAAAGCAAAGTCTTCGACTCTCTTGCTGCACGACATGTTACAGCCAATCCAGCAGCCGTCCGGAACATTCTGGGTGAAATAACTTTTCCATACCGAAGAATCCACCTTAAAAGCTTCGGGGTGGCTTCCGAATTTGTAATTATTCACCGGCAAAAGATCATGATCATTCATTATCTCCATCAGATGAGCGGTTCCCACCTGGCGCATCTGGCATTGTTTGTCGTCAAGTTCCCGCATTTCTTTATTGAACCTTTTGCCTCTCTCCATAATGGCCTCAAGGTCGACAACATTGTTAAGGTTACCCTTTACCCCGGGGATCTTGCATACCAGAGCCTTGATTTTTTTATCCCTGAACACTGTACCTATGCCTCCCCTTCCGGCCTGCTTCATACGCAGTTGCTTCTTTTTGGGATCGTAGAAGCTGAAATTCAGCATCCCGATCAGAGAATGCTCTGCCGCCGAACCTGATGACACTACACCGATATTCTTCTTTTCTTCTTCGGTATCAGCAAACAGCTCCGTCAGATCCTCTATCAGGGCATGACTGTCGAAATGACCGTTAAGGGCTTCATACAGTTCAATTTTATGGTTGATGCCATCAATATAGATAACCAGGTCTTTTTCAGCCTTGCCCTGAAGCTCTATGGCATCGAAGCCTGCGAATTTCAGAAAAGGGCCGAAAAAACCTCCTACATTGCTGTCCATTACCGAACTGGTCTGAGGAGAGATTGTAACTACCAGCGATTTGCCTGTTCCGGAGTATTGAGTAATACCTCCTACCGGCCCCGAAGAGATCACAATTTCATTTTCCGGATCGTTCCATTTTGTGGAAGGTTTCGTTGCTTCCCAAAGCAGCCTCAGGCCGTACCCCTTGCCGCCGATGAACTTTTCCTTCATAACAGGGGGTACGTCTTTTTCCTTTATCTCCTGTGTGCCGACATTTAAATATAAAACCTTGTCAGTGTAACCCCTGCTGAGAGGTATCCATTTATAATCTCTGCTTAAAAGAAGCCTGTGCTGCGCGCTGATCGTTTCTCTATCCATACCGGGGAATTATTTCAGCATTAATACTCTAAACATCAAAAATACAATTTTCCATGCAGGTTTCTAAATGATATATATCATTATGAAATGAAATAAGAAGAGGCACACGAACGTTAGAATACCATTATTGCAAATAGATAAAAAGGTTTGTAACTTGCAACCCTCTAAATAAGCAGATGATGACACGTTTAAAATATTTGTTAGTAGTCTTTTCGGTCCTTACAGTAACAGGATGTGAAAAAAATCGCTGGGCTGATTTCGAGGCAAAGCTGATTCAGGAATATATTGATTCACTAGAGGACACTGTTTATGTTAAATATCCCAGTGGATTGTATTATATAGAGCTTAATGGGGGGACAGGGCCATTTCCGGCAGACAACGATACAGTATATTTTAAATATAAGGCCGCATTCATTGATTATGTCCAGTTTGACACCAATGAACCTTATACAAAACCCGTAGAATATGTATTGGGTTCTTACGTTGGGATGTCAGTAAAAGGTGTTGATGAAGGTTTACATTATATGAGAAAAGGTGGAACCGCAAGATTGCTGACGCCTTCAAGTCTTGCATATGGTTTCGAAGGTATCTGGGGAATAGTGGCCGGATATACACCTATAATATGGACTCTTGAACTGGACAGTATCAAAGTTCACGCAGGACGGTGATAGTCATCTGGTAAAAAATCTTAATGATGAACGATACCGCTATCAGGGAACACCTTGCCCGTTACAGGGCAGGTATTGCCGGAGCGGGCGGACTTGGATCCAACTGCGCCATGGCTCTTGCCCGCTCAGGTGTGGGAACCCTGCTTATCTCCGATTTCGACCTGGTTGAGCTTTCAAATCTGAATCGCCAGTACTATTTTATGAACCAGGTGGGTATGCTTAAAGTATCAGCACTAAAAGAGAACATTGCCCTGGTATCGGACAAGATAAAAGTTATAGCCCATCCCATCAGGCTTGACAGGAATAATATTCCGGAGATTTTTGCAGGCTGTGATGTGATTGTGGAAGCTCTCGACAGTGATGAAATGAAGCAGATGCTTATTGAGACTGTACAGACTTGTCTGCCGGGGATCCCCGTTGTGGTCGGATCCGGATTGTCAGGCTGGGGGAAAAGCAATGAAATCCGGTATCGCAAAGTTGACGATACTCTTTATGTATGCGGGGATGAATATTCAACACCAGGCGAAGATATGTCTCCGATGGCACCCAGGGTGCTCATGGTTGCCGGCATGCAGGCTAATACGGTGATTGATATCCTTATGAATAAACCCTGAAATAACATCTGCCGATGAAGATAATGCTCAACAACAGAGAAGAAGAATTCGATGCCGATACGCTTAGCGTCAGGGAAATGCTGAACCTGAAAAAATACTCATTCAGGCTTAGAGTAATAAAGATCAACGGTGAACTTATCCCTTCAGGGCAATACGACACAACCTTCATAAATGACGGTGATGAGGTTCTTATGATTTATCTTATGAGCGGAGGTTAAAAAAATATGTAATTTTGTATTATTATGCTAAAGGTCAGGTTCACAGATAAAATACCTCCTGTTCTCAGAAACAAATACGTTCTGACCAGCCTGATCTTTGCGGTGTGGATACTGTTGCTCGACTCCAGCAATCTTGTCGCAAGGTTCAGGGAAATGCGTGAACTCCGCAATCTGAACAACGAAAAGGAGTATTATCTCAACAAGATAGAAGAGGACAGTAAGAAACTCAGGGAACTCAGGACCGACGATCGGAATCTGGAGAAATTTGCCAGGGAACAGTATAAAATGAAGAGACCCGACGAAGATCTTTATATTGTTCTGACACCGCATGAGGACAGGCAGATTTCCCGAAAAGTCAATTGAAATTACCAGTCTCTTTTTCAGACAACCGGTATTCCAGCAGAAGATTCAAAGCATCTGTTCCGTCCGGTCTCTTGCCTGTCATCCTTAAAAGCTCAGCGGCAGCCTCAGCAACAGGGACTTTACATAATTCCGACCTGTGAACATGATTAAGGAATTTTACCATTCTGAACATATTGAACCACATGAAAAACCTCTTGATGAAGGCTTCGTTCGAAGACGTGTTATTGCTTATCTCCATCATTTTTTCTACCCATTCCATTACTGGCAGGAATGATTTCACTCCGGGAGGAATGGAATCATATATTTGTGAAAGATGTTCTTCTCCTCTTCCGCAGAGACTCCCGGCACACCTGAAAAGGTCTTTAAGTTCACGAAAAGAATATGGATTAAAAGTCAGGAAGTCTGCCTTATCTTCACTGATGAGTTTAGAAATTGTTGCCCCTGTCCCAAACGGAACCCTGTCCGACATCCGTGGTGAAGGATATACTGTTGTGGATCTCAGGTTGAAGTATCCACCCAGGGGAATAAGTTTCTGAACCATGTAGAAATCCTCTCCGGCCTGTCTCCGGTTCATCCCCCCTGACTTCATGTATGCTGAAGCCCTGAAGGCAATTGCCGAACCTATTGTGTGAAATACCCACGGGTGACCGGTGTATTTCATGGCCTGGTAGAAATACCTCATGTGCAGCTCATAATACACAATATGCCTGTACGTCTCGGCTGAATATGATGTGCCATTCAGGGGATGCTCAAAACCTAAAGAGCATGCATTACGCTCCTGATAAGATGAAAACTCGTGATGGAGGGCGGTGAAATAATTCGTGGCGACGTTACAATCGGCATCGAGACTTACGATTATCCCACCGGGATTACCAATGGCATTAAAACGTCTCAAGGCCTCGTCCATTCCTGTTTTACGGGCCAGTCCCACACCCCAGTCATTCATTGAAGACTGTCCTGTATCGATAGCATAGAGACGGAAAAAACATGATTCATTGTCATGTTTCCATTTTTCGATGTGGCCTGCGCAAATGCTGTTGTTCTGAAGAGATTTCAACCCGGCTCCCGGGGGGGCATTGATAACTATAATCACCTCTGAGCTGCAGACCGGCCGGTCGCACTGAAGAAGGGAATCGAGAAGACCTGTAATGTCAGGTTCATCGAAAGCCGGAACAACTGCAATAATGCCTGTGTCGGGAGCAGGTTCTTCCGAAATAAATTTAGGGAACAGGGTTTTTTTTGAAAGCCAGTCAGTGGCAAAAGCTGCCATGAAGCTTATTTTTTCTCATCCTGATATTTTATGTTCAGGGCATCAATGATGCGCTGTGTAATATCCAGACTTCTGTCGCCGTAGAGAACAGGGCTTCCGAAGCTTTTGCCAAGGATGTACTGATACTTATAGTCCGATTTATTATCCTCGAGGAAAGTTGTAATATAGTCAACAATCTGCCTGTTCATAACCTGCTCTTCTTCAAGGAGCTGAGCCTGAAGATTCTCATGCAGTGCGAGAAGGTCCTGCTGCTGCTGATAAAGGGCTTGTTCCATTTCAGCAGCTGTAGCCCTGGTAACAAGGCCTTTAGTAACCTTTTCCTGAAAATCTCTTGCATTTTTTTCATAGGAACTCCTTTTTGAATTGACTTCAGCTTCAGCATTTTTCTGCTTTTCAAGGAGTTCGTTCCTCCTGTCGAAGAACATATCAAAATGATAGATCACAGAATCAATATTTACGAATGCAATACCATGCAAATCAGGGGAAGTGTTCTCCGTAATCACATCAGCAGATTTTTTTTCTTTGCCGGTAGTAAAATGCAGAACGTATAGGAGTCCAACTGCAACAAATAAAAGGGCAAATAAGGCAATATCAAGTTTCTTCATTTCAGATGAAATATTTATTTAACATTCAAGGCGCAAATATAAAGAATAATAACTTAAGGCCGCAAGTGACGAGGAATAATTATGGTTATCAGAATTCGGGGCATGGGATAGCCCTGATCCTTCTTTTCTGGGTACCCAGCGAAAATGTAGTGAATTCGTAAACAATTGAAATTTCATGGGCTCCTCCTGTTGAACCTATCAGGTTCGACACTGTAAAGTCATAGCTGTAACCTATGTGCAACTGGTCGGTTTTTATACCTACGAGTCCTATGATTGCATCGCCGGCCTGGCTCGTCAGGAATGGGATGCCACGATACCATAATCCGAAGATAAGAGGATCCCTGTAATAGTATAATCCCACGTCGGTCTGATGGAATTTTGCCTGTGTCTGGTAATTCAGGGCTACAGACAGCACTTCACGGAATTTTGTCCGCAGCCTTGTTTTCTTATAGAGCTGGACACCCCCGAAAAAATTGAATTTTATTGGAACGGTAGCATCATCTCCATAAAAGGAAGTCTTGGGAACGAGCAGGTGATCGAGAGTAAACCCGGCCCACATCATTTCGTTGTATACAACCGCCGAGGTTGCGAAATCGACGTCGGCTACTGTCTCAAAAGGAGGCGGGTAAATTGAGGGAACAGTACCGCTTCCTGTAAGCTGGCTGTTGAAGATCAGCTTATATATATCGAGTCCGAGATAGTAGAATTTGAAATTTACACCGGGCCGGATATGCCACTCTCTGTTGATCTGAAAATCGTATGAATAGAGCAGACCTATATTTGTTGTGCTCAGGTCACCCGAGCCGGCAACATCATAGGTAGCCAGAACTCCGATACCGGAATTGAAGTTTGGCATAGCCTTGTCGAAAGAGATACTGTATGTATGGAATACCCCCGGAACGGCAGGCCACTGATTTCTGTAATTTATACCAAGCCTGTATTCTTCCGTAGCCCCCGCAAATGAAGGTGCAAGATAAAGCTGATTTGCATAAAACTGAGAAAAGGTCGGGTCCTGGCTAAAACAATCTGCAGAAATGGTGAATGCCAGCAATAGCAGATATATGTTCCTTTTCAGCAAGTCTGATCCGGTTAGGTTTACGTTGACGAATTTAGTGAAATCATATCACAATTATGTCATATATAACGAACTTTTGAACTGAAAATGATAAACAGAAGATGAATTTTTCATGAAGATGTTTAAAACCTTGCCGGACGCAGCAACATCAAATCTGGCTCATGATATTAACTTACAGCACTTTATATTCTTTTCATTTAATTTTTTATCAGGGTCACGTCACCCATCCTTGTAAAAGTCGTGCTGTTAATAAAATTCCCTCTCACCTTCCATACATAAACGCCCGGGTCACACAAGCGGCCCTGATAATAACCATCCCATCCATAGTTGATGTCGTTGCTTTCAAAGATCATTACACCCCTCCTGGTAAATATTCTGAGCTGATAATCGCTTACACCCGAGAATACCGGATGGAATATGTGTGATGCTTCATCGCTTTTTGGACTGTAATAACCGCCTGAAGGTCCGTTTGGATTTGGAATAAATGCATTCGGGAACTCGATAAAGCATGAGGAAGCGGTAAAGGCATTCTCAATCACCATCGAATCGGCACATCCATATTCAGAAATGGCAATGAGCCGGACAGTATAATTGCCATCTCTGCTGTATTTATGCCTTGGCTCAAACACACCCGATCCATTACCATCGCCGAAATCCCAGTTGAACCTCTGGGCACCCTCTGAATAATTGCGGAAGAGGATCTCATCATCAGAATCAACATTGTTTTCGCAAATGACTTCAAATCGTGCTTCAGGTTTAGGATGCACGGTTATCATCACAGAGGAATTATGCACCATGCCCGAGGAATAGACTGTAAGGGTAACCTTGTATTCACCTTCTATATCGAAAAGCCAGACAGGATTTCCTGCAGATGAATGACCTCCGTCGCCGAATCTCCATAAACACGAATCATAGGCTGCCGCCATGCATCTGAAACTTACCTGCAACGGGGCACAACCCTGTGTTACAGATGCATTCATATACGAACCATCACCTGCAAAAAGCCTTATTTTCCTGTCCCCCATGTCGGTAACTTCATGCATTGCTTCTGCTGCCGGTATGCTGACTTTTCCGGCACCTTCGGAATCAAATCGCATCTTTTGTATCGGTTCATTCCCGGAGTTCCTTATGGCTGTTTCTTGTATTTCTAATTCTTCCCTGGCTGATTTATTTTCCCTGGTGTTTCGGTTCTCCGGATCACCTGTATTAATGATTTTGTCGGACTTACTTATTACCGGGACATCCCTGCTTATTTCAACCGGTTCGGGCTCAGTGGTTTTATTTTCCGTTGAAGGATCGGAAGCAAGTATGATGGCAATCGCAGCACCGGCAGCTGCGACAGCTCCTGCATACCATATATTTACACGGGCAGGATTGAAACGCAGGAACTCCCTCATCGCCACGCGGCGCATCAGCCTTGTGCCTGTTGACGCAGAAGGAGTGACCTCTGCATTTTCAAGCTTATGCCTGAAGAGATCATTCAGTATTCTGTCTTCACTGTTCTGTTCCACTTCACTGTTCCTTTTCTTCACTTTCATTTTGCCAGCACTCTTCTTTGCTGACGAATTGTATTTTCTAACCTTTGATATCCTGTTCTTTACCGGACGTGTATTGTTTTTTCAACCTCCTGAGCTTTTCCAGCTTCTCCCTTAACACCGCTCTTGCCCTGCTATACTGAGACTTTGATGTATTTATATCTATCCCCAGCATTGCTGCAATCTCTTTGTGATGGTAGCCTTCCACTGCGTAGAGGTTAAATACCATCCTGTATCCAGCCGGCAGCTCATTCAACACCTTAAAAAGTTCGTCAGAAGTAAAAAAATCATCCTCGAAACTATTCACCCCTGTTTCTAAGCTTACATACTCTTCAATTTCAAGATGATACCTGTACTTCAGATTTTTGTGATAATAAGTTATCGCGGTGTTGACTGCCACTTTTCTAAGCCATCCTGTAAAAGAACCTGTACCTGTAAACTCATCTATATTGAAAAAAATCTTGACGAAACTGTCCTGCAGAATATCTTCCGCCTCAGCTCTGTCGGAAGCATATCTCAGACAAACACCCAGCAAAAAACGGGAATACTTGTCGTACAGCCTCTGTTGCGCTTTTCTTTCATGTTTCGCGCACCCCTCTATTATTTGCTGGTCGCTCATCATATACTGAGGACAATTTTAAGACTTTGCAGACAGTTATTTGGTTGCACAGGAGTAAAAATTAATTCAAAATAAATAATTTCATTTTTATTTACCATTATAAATGACAAAGGTCAGTAAAAAGGATTGAGCTATCCTCTTAAATTAGCAACTTAAATAAATATAATTGATATCTACCTATGTTCAACAGATTCATTGCTGCAATACTGCCCTGGTTCCCCAAAAAATTCGTTTGGATATTTTCCAAATCATATATCTCAGGGGAGACCGCTGAAGATGCCATGCGTGTTTGCAAAGACCTCAACAGCAAGAATATAAAAGTCACCCTTGATGTTCTTGGTGAGTTTATCGAAAATCTCGGTGAAGCGGAAATGAACAAAAAAGAATACCTTGATCTCATAGACCTTTCACAGCAAATGGGTATCGACGGTAACTTCTCGGTAAAACCTACAAGTTTCGGGCTTTTAATTGACAAGGAGGTTTGTTATAAACATCTCAGGGAAATAGTGGCGAAAGCTGCCTCCTACAAGAATTTCATCAGGATCGACATGGAAGACTCACCCTGTACAACTCTTGAAATTGAGTTGTTCAGGAGACTGAAGGAAGAATTCCCGGCCAATGTAGGACTTGTAGTTCAGGCCTACCTCAGGAGAACTCTCGACGACATAAAAGGGCTGTCCGACCTGAACAGTGAAGATATTCCATTGAATTTCCGTCTTTGTAAAGGCATTTATGTTGAACCGGAAGAAATTTCCTATAAGAAATACCAAGAGATAAACCAGCATTATCTTGAAGACCTTGAGTACATGATGGCCAATAAAATATACGTCGGGATCGCCACTCACGACAAACCTTTGATTGAAGGAGCATACAGGCTTATAAGGAAATACAATGTACCAAAGCACATGTATGAGTTCCAGATGCTTTACGGAGTGACGCCAAAGTTACGCGACAGTATTGTAAATGAAGGACATACGATGAGGATATATGTGCCTTTCGGGGAAAAATGGTTCGGCTACTGCACACGCAGGATGAAGGAAAATCCAAGAATGGTCCAGGACATAATAAAAGCTGTTTTCATTAAAGGATGATCTCACAGTCTCCGGAAGAAATGCCGGTTCCGTTTTTTTGAGTTCTGAAAATATGGTTTTATTTTTCCTTAAGTAACTCCAGGTACTTTCTGTATATCATATCTGCTTCAGAATCACTTATCACCGGTATTACCATTACCGGCTTCTCAGGAATACCGTTTATGAGCAGATAAGCTGCAGGAATAAGTAATAAGGGGCTCAGGCCTACAAGCTTATCGGAAGGTATCTGCCCTTTTGAATAAGCATCGTTTTTCTGCTGTTGTCTGATGATCTCATAATTCATTGCCGGATCGCCCAGTTCTCCCTGAACCACTCTTCCCTGATATGCAGACACTGCAAGATTGAATTTTGCATTGTCGAGTTTCTTATCGGAGCTTATCTGAGGCCTGAGCAGATCGGATCGCAGGGATGCAATCCTTGGCATAATAACAACCTGTTGAATCCCGAGTGTGTCGGTGTGCATAAAAACACCTGCAATGAATTCTTTACCGCTGAGAGAATCGTCTACCTGTATTGTGGCAGGCTTATACCCCAGACTTCTGAAAATCACAGTATCGCGCCTGTTTACATAGAATGCAAACCTTCCTTCCTCATCACTTACACCTGAGAATATCCTGTTTATGAATATCTGTGAACCGCCGATAGCTGCATTCGTTTCTGCATCCCTGATCAAGCCGTGGAAGAGTAACATCTTTCCTGTTGTTCCTGAACCCTGGCTGAAAAGGGAACAGGAACAAACCACCAGTAATGGCAGGATCAGCAAATGCTTCTTTATGGAATTCATTTCAGAATCTGATTATCAGCTCCGATAGTTCCCGTTTTGGTACATGATGATTCTGATCATCATCTCTCCAGTATCTGATGTCACCATCTTTCACCTTGTCGATAATGACATTTTCTGCCGGTTTACCCAGTGCAAGGATCAGCAGGATCTCATAATCCCCGGGGATATTTAACTCTTTTCTCAGCATCTCACGCTTTATTGACGCAATCATACATCCTCCCAACCCTGCTTCTGTTGCACCCAGCATCATACTCTGTGCTGCTATTCCATGGTCAACACCAAAATTATCTGTTATCGCAAGATCACCCAGTATTATTATGTAGGCTGAAGGTCTTTCACCTGGTCCCGGACCATCCCAGTCTTTCAGATATGCGGCCCAAAGCACTGAAGGAAATACTCTGCTGCAATCTTCAGGAGAAGTAACAAGCATGTACTTCAGAGGCTGCCGGTTGGCGCCGGAAGCTGAAAGCCTTGCCAGACCCACAAGATCCTCAAGGATTGAAATATTCACTTTAAAGGATTCATCAAAGCGTCTGAACGAACGTGTTTTAATTACAATATCCTTTAGCTTCATTGGCTTATGAAGTACAATGATTAATTAATTACCGTCACTGTAATATCCATCGCGCGATAAAAGATGGTCGAGGTTGGCCAGTCCATAGACGACCACAGCCGTTACAATTGAAGTGTGATCCTGATATTCGGGTATACTTTTATTATACAGATCGTTCTCCGTGTGCCATATTTCCTGATAGCTGAAGTCGTAACCCTTGGCATCGGGAGCTTCGAAGGAAAGAGTAGGCACACCCTTTATGGCAAAGGGACCGCTGTCGGTACCACTGGCAACCGCAGGCTTTGGACGCGGAGGCTGTGTTCTCTTACGAAGTGTGAAAGGAAACTCCGGATTGATACTGTTTAGAGGTTCACATACTTTTTCAAAGTCGTCATACATAGCCTCAGGAACCGTCAGTCCTGAAGCCACGGTGGGGCCTCCGTCACGGTTGAAATAATTGGAGATTTTCGGCAATTTGGCACCATTTGCCTCAACCCAGTGTTTGGAACCCAGAAGTCCGAACTCCTCAGCTGCCCAGAGACAAACGAGGATCGTCCGTTTCGGTTTACCACCTGCGGCCAAGATAAGCCGGGCAGCCTCCATATTCGGAGTCGCTCCCGATCCGTCGTCAACACCACCTGTTGCCACATCGTACGAATCGAGATGGCCTCCCATCATCACGTATTCATCCGGATATTTTGTTCCCTTTATGACTCCGATAACATTATGGTATTTTACCGGTCCGGGCTTGAAGTGATTGCGAATGTCAAATTCGAGCAGGAAATATCGTCGTTCCCTTGCCATTTTTTCTATTATAGCATACTGACTTTCGTCGAGCTTTATATCGCATACAGTGGGAAGTGTCTCAAATGTCATCCTGTCGATATTTTTCCGGTCGTAAAGTGCTCTTATCGGGACTGCCGATGACTGTATCACTCCCAGGATACCGGCTTCACACATCTCCTTATAGAAAAGTGCAGGTTCATCCTTCAGCTGAGGTGCTGACTGCTGCGGACCGAAACCAGGAGGTGGTCCACCCGGTCCCTGCATTCTTCCGCCCCGCGATGCCTGTCTTACGGAGTCATTGTATGCTATTACACTTGCGCGTATCGAATCACCCTGAGCCGACCAGTCGATTGGCCAGCCGCTGTTTGTTCCGGTTATCAGCACCCAGGCTCCCTTAAGAGCTCCTTTCATCCTGTCGAATTCTGCACGTGTTTTTGGCTCAAGCAGAACATGACCTCTCTGGACACCCTTAGTACCTGCTGTATATGAAGGAGTTGCAAAATGAAGAACCATGCCGTTATCTGAGAGCAGTCTGCCGAACCAGGGCCCGCGATTGAATCCCACAGGAACACTTCCTGCTTCGTCCATTATCACCTCCATACCCCATTTCCTGAACTCCGACGCACACCAGAGTGCCGCGTTTTCGTAAGCATCCGATCCGACAGGTCTGCCTCCAAAACGATTCGCAATTACATCAAGATGATGCATCGTACGGTTATCAGTCCTGCCCAGTTCTATTATCCTGTCAATTACCTTATTCTGCTGTGCGACAGCACCGACAGCTAAAAAAACCATCAGAGAAATTGAAATTATTCTTTTCATTATCATTATTATAATTATTGGCTCTGCAATCTAACAATAAAAAGTGAAAACATTATCATCTGCAGGCAGCCTAATCAGGCTGACGGATCAGGTGCACACAATTTTTCCTCAGGTATGATCAGTATCTTCTGGTTCAGACGTCAACTCCTAAGAAGCGGTCAGGAAAATCTGCTGAGGCATTTCAGGTATGATTCCTCTTTCATATGCTATCCTGAAGAGTTCCGTTATTGCATTTCGCCCTTCGGGGCCAAGATTGACCGTGAACTTGTTGACAAAAAGTTTTATGTGACTGTTCATAACGTTACTGTCCATTTCCCTTGCATTAGACCGCACAAAATCATATGAAGCCATAGCATTCTGATATGCATACTCCAGGCTCCTCCGGATAATACGGTTCACTTTCAGGGCTGTCTGATAAGGTATCCTCCTGTTTATAACCACTGTGCCCAGAGGTATTGGACAGCCAGTCAATTTTTCCCAGTATTCACCCATATCGGCCACCTTATGAAGACCCCTGCGGAAATAGGTAAAACGTGTTTCATGTATTATCAGACCGGCATCTGCTTCATCATTAAGGACAGCTCTTTCAATATCTGAAAAAAGGTATTCGGTTTTAATCTTAGCATCAGGCCATGCTATACTGAAAAGCATATTGGCGGTCGTATATTGGCCGGGGATAGCTATTCTTGCATTTATTATTTCGTGGTGACCAAGAGGGTTCTTGCTTATTAACAAGGGACCGTTCCTGTATCCCAGAGCACTGCCCGAATCAAGGATCAGGTATTCCCTTGATACATTGGCGAATGCATAGTAGCTCATCTTGGTTATATCCAGGTCTCCCCTGAAAGCTTTCCTGTTCAGCTCTTCTACGTCAGCGAGCAGATAGTCAAATTCCAGCCCCTCGTTATCTATCCTGCCATGGACCATGGCATCAAAAATAAAAGTGTCGTTGGGACAGGAAGAGAATCCTAGTGTCAGTTTCATCTTTATGTGCAGAGCAAATGTAAAAGTTCTTTAAGCTTCTCCGACAGATTCTCAAGGGCAAGCGGAATATCCCAGTTTTTAACATTCCTTGGCTCTACCCTGTTTGAGACCGACCTCATTGCCAGAAAAGGGATCTTCTCCCTTATGCAAATATAAAAAAAAGTAGCTCCCTCCATTGTCTCGATATCCGGATTATATTTGTCAGTGAGCCTTGTGATAGCTGTCAGCGAACCCGAAGCTGTATTGACGGTAATAGCATTCACGGGTCTGAAAAGCGCAAGCGCCTTTGTTACATATTCATTTTCAGCTTCAAGCCATCCATCCCTGAAGGGAAAACCATCCGGATCTGCCAGCCCTGATTCGGCAAGAGTTGAAAATCCGCTCTCACTTTCGATCCCGGCATCTGCAAAACAGTCCCTGACCGGCATTACCACATCCCCTTTATTAATGTGGTTCCTGTAACTTCCAGCAATTCCGGCATTTATCGCCAGTCCGGGGATGGAATTTGCTCTGATCCATTTAGCCATCTCCCACGAAGTATTCATTGCACCCACCCCTGTAACCAGCACAGATATCCCAGTGTTCCCGTAAAATATCCCGGATTCCTCCTGTCTGATCCCGGGAATTTTTTTCATTGAATCAGCTTCGGCAGCAGTGGCAAATACAAGAAGAATGCTGTCTATCATAATTATACCTCATTTTTCACGCTCATAACATGTTCTGTCCGGTAAGAAGGTCCTGAACCATCAGGACAGGATATGTCAGGTTCCTCGCAATCCAAATATATTGCTTTAACCCGTACCCTTATACACTTTATTTGTTAATATTGCAGCAAATATATTCGTTATGATATACATTACCCGAAGGGAGAGATTCAGTGCTGCACACAGAATGTTCAGGGCTGACTGGTCAGACGAAAAAAACATGGAAGTTTTCGGCAAATGTTCGAATCCCACATGGCATGGACACAATTATGTTCTGTGGGTTACAGTTAAAGGAGAACTTTCGGAGGACCATGGGTTTGTAATGAACCTGACCACGCTGAAAAAGATCATCAACGGGAAAGTGATTGACAAACTTGACCACAGGAACATGAACACCGATGTTGATTTTATGGCAGGCAAAATTGCCACAACCGAAAACCTTGCCATTGCAATCTGGAATGAACTTAAACCTGTGATCGAAAAAGAAGGTGCAATGCTGCACTGCGTTAAGGTGGAAGAGACAGAAAACAATTATATTGAATACTATGGCTAAAAAGGAAAACAAGACAAAATGTTCCGTGAGGACAAATGGAAACGGTTATAAGAGAATTGACAAGTGGGATGAAGAGAACATAAAAGAACTATCGGGTTTGTATTTCAGGATCCTTGAGCTGATAGGTGAAGATCCACGCAGGGAAGGACTTCAGAAGACTCCTGAAAGAGTTGCTAAAGCGATAAATTTCCTTACCATGGGTTATTCGCAGAATCCTTGCGATATACTGAACTCTGCAAAGTTCAGGGAAGATTACAAGCAGATGGTGATTGTGAAAGATATTGATCTTTTTTCCATGTGTGAACATCATATGATTCCCTTCTACGGTAAGGCACATGTGGCTTACATCCCCGACGGATACATTACCGGGCTCAGTAAGCTGGCAAGAGTAGTCGAAGCTTTCAGCAGACGATTGCAGGTACAGGAAAGACTTACCATGCAGATCCGCGACTGCATTCAGGAATGTCTGAATCCGCTTGGAGTGGCAGTGGTCATTGAAGCCCAGCACATGTGCATGCAGATGAGAGGCGTTCAAAAGCAGAATTCAGTGACTACCACTTCTGCATTTACGGGGATTTTTCTCAGCAACCTGAACACTCGAGAAGAGTTTGTTCATCTTATAGGATCAAAACTTCACTAGTTCTTCCGGATAATTTTTTAACATAATATGAAAGCATACGTATTCCCGGGTCAGGGGTCACAGTTCTCCGGAATGGGTAAAGACCTCTACGAAAATTTTCCGCTGGCAAAAGAGTTGTTCGAAAAAGCAAATTCCGTTCTGGGTTTCAGAATAACTGACCTTATGTTTACAGGGACTGCTGAAGATCTTAAGCAGACCAGGGTAACCCAGCCGGCTATTTTCCTTCATTCAACGATAATGGCTGCTGTTCTTGGCGAAGGCTTTATCCCCGACATGGTTGCCGGTCATTCCCTGGGTGAATTTTCAGCCCTGGTGGCAAATAAAACTCTCCTATTCGAAGACGGTCTGAGGCTTGTAGCAAAAAGAGCCGAAGCGATGCAGAAAGCCTGCGAGATGAATCCTTCATCGATGGCTGCAATAATAGGGGCCGACGACCATCTCGTTGAGGAAATATGTTCATCCGTCGCCGCTGTCGTTGTCCCCGCCAACTATAACAGTCCGGGGCAGATCGTTATATCGGGATCTGATGAGGGTGTTGATATGGTCATTGCAGAACTGAAGAACAGGAACGTCAGAAAAGCCATTAAGCTGGCTGTTGGCGGAGCCTTCCATTCACCCCTTATGGAGCCGGCACGGGCCGAACTTGAGGAAGCAATTAACAATGCACCCTTCGGCAAGCCAGTATGTCCGGTATATCAGAATGTGACGGCTTCACCGTCTACCGACCCGCTCACGATAAAAGCAAATCTGATCGCCCAGCTTACCTCGCCCGTTCGCTGGACCCAGACAATTCAAAGTATGATTGCAGACGGAGCTGTTTCTTTCACCGAGGTGGGACCAGGATCAGTGCTGCAGGGACTCATCAGGAAAATTAACCCCGACGCAGTTACCGGGGGAGTGGCATTCTGATCGTCCGGCTTTCTGAATTCGAACCGGCAAAAATATTCTTCTGACAATTGGGCTTATCTGTCTTCAGTGTCATGAAGGTTTCATGATGGCACCCTTATGTCTTTTACCGTCGACCATTATCTCCAGAGGCTTCTCAAATCTTACATGGCGCAAAATGTTGTCTTCATATACCGCTTCCAGACCATTGAGGTAATCAACATCATAATACCCTTCATTTATAAATGGATTTATTGTAAAGTATCCCACACGGAATGAAGTCAGATTCTGGAAAAAATGTGTCCCCTGGCTGGGATCGATATGATAATTCTTTAATCCCGATTCAATTATTATCCTTGCAGCAGATATCTGCGACCATTTTACAGGGATACCGAGCCACGGATCTGTTGACCCCCATCTCCCGGGTCCGATGAGGACATACCCGGCACTTTTGTTAACGAACTGTGCATTGAGGTTCTCAATCAGGGCTACGGTGTCATTGTTATGGGAGGCATTGAACGATTCAGGTTTTATATAAACAAGATCGTGAATGCCCTTGAACAATCCGTGCCCGAGAGCTGACATTGAAAGGATTATCGTTCGCTCAGGCTGTATGTTTTCCAGGTTAATATTGTATGTCTCATCCGAATGAACGATAGGCCTTATCTGAAGGAAATTGAAGATTTTCGGAGTGCCTGCAGGAGTTTCGAGGTTAACTGCAAACTCTATCTCTATGGGATTATTCATCTCTCTCTGCCCCAGGTCGAGAAGGGTTGAAAGTATTTCAGCCAGGGGGAAAGAATTGTGCTGGAGTATTCCTGCAAAAGTAATAACCTTCTTTCCGCTGTGCAGGATGCCGTCGCGCAGAACATTGTTCACCCTGTCATAGGTGGAAGCGAGCTGCCTCATTGCATTATCATTACCTGCATCATTTATGTCTATATGGAGAATATTCACGCCATCGTCGGTTGAGGGAACAAAACTTTCAATGTTAAGGTCGAGGGCGCGGAATTCCTTCTGTGAATTACGGACTGCGGTTTCAGGAGAAGAGAGCTGTAATATTTTCCTGGGATGTTTAGGGCAGAACCGAAGAGAAAGTCCTCCTTCGACAATCAGTTTACCCAGACCGAAAGCGACATTGGCAATACCATCTTCTGCCTTTTCCGAACCAATGGGATAGTAATTTATCGATCGTGCCACCCCGGAAATTGTAGGATAAAAAATATTTCCATGCCTGTTACCGCATATTTCCTGAAGAATGATGCCCATTTTTTCTTCATCGATCACATTAGCGGTAGCCGTCATATAAGCTTTGCTGGCCTTATAATAAACAGAAGCATACACCTCCTTGATGGCGTCCGACATTGCCTTTACCATCTGTTTGTTATCAGGAAGGCGAGGGATCATGTATGTTGAATAAACTCCGGCAAAAGGCTGATAATGCGAGTCTTCCAGCTTACTCGATGACCTCACTGCTATCGGGTGATTTCTCGACACATCCAGAAAAGCATAGAAATCCTGGTACACTCGGCCCGGAAGTTCGGCATTGATGAACCTGTTCAGAATTTCCTCGTCGGGAAGATCAGATAATGCCACTGTGTAGAGGTTGTTGTGATCCATAAATTCATCGAAGATGTCTGTGCTTAGCACGACTGTCCGGGGAATAGTGATCAGTACATCGGGGAAACGATTGAAGAGTTTGTGATTCTTGATTATCCTGTTTATAAAGGCAAGGCCTCTTGCCTTTCCTCCGATAGACCCTTCTCCGATACGTGAGAAGATCTGGTATTCGTCGAAACTTGTCTTGTCGAATTTCGCTATTACACCTCTGCCCTTCCCAAGACGGAATGAAGAAATTGCAACATATAGAAAACGTCGCATTTCATCCATGGTATCAAAATCGTCTTTCCTGACATATTTAAACATCTGTGCAACAGGAAAAAGAGCCCTGGCATTAAGCCATTTTGAGAAATGATTTCGTGTTGCATGGTATTCAAGTGTGTTGTCGGGTATTGTAAGAAGCTTTTGCTGAAGGCTTTGCAGGTCGGTAGCAATAGCTATCGGCTCGAGGGTGTCGGGATTTCTGAAGACAAATGGGCCGAAGGCAAGGTTCTGGATAATAAAGTTACGCAACTCCAGAGAGAGAGACTTTGAATATTTATGGATAAATCCTGCGCCAATGCTTTCGGCTTTTTCCTTGTGGCCAAGATTTGAAGATTGCAGTAAAAAGGGTACTTTGTCATCATCAGCCATTACCACCTCACACAGTCTGAACCCTGCATTCTCATCGAGGATACCGTCTCTTTTATAACTTATATCGGAGATGACCCCGAGAACATTGTATTTGAATTTATTATACAAATCAACAGCATCATTGAAGTTGTTTGCCAGAAGGATCTTTGGCCTGCCTCTCATTTTCAGCATCCGTTGATGCTCATTCAACGCTTCCCTCTGAAAATCAAGAGACTGAAGCAGTACTATCTTATATATATTTGGCAGATATGAAGATATGTAGCGGATCGAATTCTCAACCAGTATAATAGCCTGAACCCCGACACTTTCAATATCATGTTCGGAATTCATCTTATCCTCGATAAGCTTAATAATCGCCAGGATGAGTGAAGCGTCGCCAAGCCAGCAAAAAACATAGTCGATTGCGCTCAGGTCCTCACCCTCAAGCCGTAATGACACTTCACGTGAGAAATATGTAAGAACAACGATGGGGATCCTTTCATACTTCTCTTTAATCCTTTTTGCCATGGCAAACACGTCTGTACCCTTAAGAGATAGCATTGAGATAACCAGGTCGACGTTCCCTTCACCAAGTATTGCAAATGCATCATCGGCATTATCGGTCTGAATAAAAATCGGAGGATACCTTAAGTTTAAGGAAACATACTCGTTAAATATCTGTTCGTCAATTCTGCCATCCTCCTCAAGCATGTAATTGTCGTAATTACTGCAGATCAGAAGCACCCTGTGTATCCTCTTTTGCATTAACAGATTAAAAGAAGTATCCGTGAAATCGTATTTCTGCAGGTCAACAATTCCGTTAATGATTGTCATATCTGTTCATTTTTTTCAGTCATGGATATAACTGCGTATCCTTTTTTACCGTCCATCCTGATTAGCAGAGGACTGCTAAATCTTACATGCTTGAAAAAACTTCCTTTCGTTACTACTTCCTGAATTCTTATCTTTTCCCAGTTTACGTTGCCTTTCCGCGCAGCAGTGCTTACAGAGAAATACCCTACATTCATCGACGTGACATTATGAAAAAAATGGGAGCCCAGAGAAGCATCGAGATGGAATCCCGGCAAATCTGTTTCAACAATAATCCTGGCATTGGAGATTTGCGGCCACGCCACAGGTATGCCAATGAACCTGTCGCGTGAACCCCATCTTCCCGGACCAATAAGGACATACTTCCGGTTTTCACTTATCATTATGTCGTTTATTTTTTCAATCTCTGATGCCATCTCAAGAGTTTTCTGGTTATCAAATTCTTCAGGATCAACATATACCAGGTCGGAAACGGTATCGACAATTCCGTTTCCCATACTTCGCGGCGAATCAAGAATAATCAGATCCTGATCCAGTGAAGAGGGATTAAATGAATAAACTGCACCTCTTCCTACAAGAGGTTTCATCTGGAGAAGATAAAAAGAGGCATTGCCTTCATCATCTCTGTTCAGGTCGACTGCAAACTCAATCTCTGACGGATTGCCGGTAGCTTCGGTTACTATGTCAAGTATTGTTTTAAGTGTGGAAGCCAGAGGGATATAGTTATATTTCAGGATATCGGCAAAATTAATAACCCTTGGTCCGGGTGCATCAAGGCCTGGTGTAATGATATCGTTGTCAACATTCAGCACCGATGCTGAGTGCTTTATTGTTCCATGTCTTTCAGCGGTGGCAATATCGAGTTTTTCCAGACCCGCATTTTCACCTTCAAGAAGGTTGAGGTTCCTTTTGTTCATGTCGACGGCATAGAAAAATACCTGCGAGTTGGTATACATATCTTTCTGTGATATCACATCCAGGGCCGGATATGCAGGGGAGAACCTGAATGATTTTTCTCCTTCAACGACATAATGCCCCAGTCCCACAGCCATTACAGCAAATCCATCTTCTGGCATCATGTGGGCAACAGGATAGAAATTATATGACTGTGCCGTTCCGCTGATATGAGGATAAAATGCATCCCCGTATCTGTTCCCTACGACTTCCTGAATTACCACAGCCATCTTTTCCTGTTCGACCTTGTGGTTTATCGCCTCAAAATACTGACGGGCACTTTTTGAATAAGTTGATGCAAAGACAAGTTTAATGGCATCTGTCAACTGGTGCAGCCTTAAATCAAAATCATCATGGTTATTCGGAAGAAGATAAGTTCCGAATATGCCTGAGAACGGCTGGCTCAGTGAATCTTCGAACAGGCTCGACGATCTCACGGCAAGAGGTTTTTCTATATGCCTGAGAAAGATCCGGAGTTCCTTTTCAAGAGTGTAGCTGAGATTACCTGCCAGAAAAAGTTTTTGCAGAATGAAATGATCATTTACTTCCACAACTTTGTCCCACAGATGATTACGATCCATGAACATATCGAATTCATCGGTGCCAATTACGGATGTGACCGGAGCTTTAATGCTGATCCCTGGCAGGAGTTTGCCGAGCTCAAAGCTGTATATGAGAGTGTTGATAAATGCAAGACCTCTTCCCTTGCCGCCCAGCGATCCGCCAGCCAGGCTTACGACATTGGTTTCGTCGATAACAGCGGATTCCTCGAAATTCACAACCCGGCCTTTGTTGGTTTCCTGCCGGCGTTTTCGTATTATGTCTATTAAAAATTCCCGCAGCTCTTTAAGTGATGCAAAATCGCTTATTTGCAGAGGATTAATTATTTTGGCTATTTTCACTTCACCCCTGGCCATGAGCCATAGGGAGAAATGATTTTTCATGGCATGATAGGCAAGAGAATCTTCAGGAACAGTTTCGAGGTAAGCTTCGAATTCCTTCATCGATTTTGCAACAGCGATCTGACGGCCTGTATTATCGCGGTATACAAAATGGCCAAAACCGAGATAATAGTTTATGAATGACTTAAGGTCCTGAAGCAGGCTCTCTGAATTTTTG
>Ga0116163_1000223_pt1 | contig 42716 bp, 40 predicted proteins | sample AD_UKC107_MetaG_FD_89889 | JGI IMG/M metagenome (GOLD analysis project Ga0116163, IMG submission 89889) | Active sludge microbial communities of municipal wastewater-treating anaerobic digesters from Hong Kong - AD_UKC107_MetaG | ecosystem: Engineered > Bioreactor > Anaerobic > Digestate...
ATGTTTTCAACCATGACGATGGCGTTATCCACTAGCATTCCTAAGGCAATCACCATACCTGAAATCGCCATTTGGTGCAGCACATTCCCGGAAAAGTTATAAATTGCCAGTGATGTGAATGTCACTAGAGGAATAATACTGGCAACAACCAACCCGGGACGCATTCCCAGAAAAACCGTCAGAACGATACTAACCAATATCATTCCCATCAGCAAAGAGTTGCCGAGTTCTGATATTCTGGCAGAAACTCGATTCGGTTGAAAAAATATCGGTTCAAATTCAATGTCAGGATATTGCTTGTCAATTTCATTCATGATGGATTTGATTTTTTCACCAAAGGTAACCACATTAAGCTGATTTTCGGGAATAAACATTCCAATGCCTATGGCTCTTTTTCCATCTTTCCAAAATACTGAACCGGCATCTTGTTTGGCTCCGTATTTGACTTTTGCCAATAGTTCCAAAGGCATATTTGTGCCGTCAGGAAGCATAATCAGTGTCGATTTGATTTCATCAATGGATTGATATTCGGTTTTTGCATTCAGGATGATTTGTCTGCTGTCTGCTTGTAAGGTTTGTAATGGAACGACTTTAGTTTTCGAAGTGATTTGTTTAACCAAATAATCGGAATTGATTTCCAATTGTTTTAACTTATCTGAATCCGGTTCAATGGAGATTTCCTCTTCGGCTTGGGCGTAAAGTTTGATTTTAGAAAGCTCGGGAACTGAAAGAAGTTTTAATTTGACTTCCTCAGCGACTTTTCGCATATACATCACATCATTATGACCGGATAAAGAATAAACAACCAGCGGTGTATCAATCACTCTGTCTTCGACCAGAGGAGTCATTACACCTTCAGGAAACTGAGTTTTTGCTCGTTCAACAGCATCTCGGATACGGTTCCACGCTGAATCGGTATCATAAACATATTCTTTCATTCTGACTGTAATCTGACAAAAGCCGGCTCTGGCTATTCCCCTGATTTCATCAACTTCTTCAACTTGGGAGATTTCTTTTTCCAATGGTTCAAGAACCAGATTCTCGATGTTTTCGACACTGGCTCCCGGATATTGGGTCAGAATAAAACCATTACGATAGGGAAAAAAAGGATCTTCCTGGCGATTCATGTTGAGCCATGAATAAACGCCTGCAATTGCAAATAAAATCGCAGTTGTGAGAATTAATCTTTTTTGATGGACCAGCAAATTGACTAAATTCATGACTATTCCTCAATCGGAGTTCCTGATGCGACTTTACTTTGCCCCTCAATAATCACGGGATTATCAATGACATTATCAACTTCAAAGATAATGTCATTTCCATTGATAAATAATGGTTTAATGATGTGTTTTTGAGCCTTTTTTCTCTCAGTTACAAACACATAAGGCTGGTTGATTCCATCGTCAATAACAGTTTGCAGAGGTAATTGATAGACGTTTTGATATTTCTGTGGAAAAGAGAGGTTTACGTTTTGTCCAATGGCTTCCGGTAGACTATTCTTCAGCTGTAAAACTACAGGTAACAAATGTGTCAGAGGATTTGCACTTTGTGCTAATTCAACCAACTCAAACTCAAGTTTTTCATCTCCAAGATACCCCTCTATAACATCGCCCAACTTGAGATTTGACCAAAGTTCTTTGGTGATTTCTGTTTCAACTTCCAATATTTTGTTTTGATAGATAGAAATCACCGGCTGACCGGCCGAGACAAATTCTCCGGGTTGCTTGCTGAATTGTGAAATTATTCCGGTGAAAGGTGCCTTGATAATCGTTTCTTGTTGGTTGGCTTGTGAGAGAGTCATTTCAGACTCAACAGATTTCTGTTGTGCCAAAAGATTTTTCAATTCCGTTTCTTTATGTTCATAAGTTGTTTTGCTGACGGAGTTGTTCTTTCTCAGAGTTTTTAAATTCTCCAAATCCTTTTCAACCTGTCTGATTTGAGTGAGAATGGATTCGAGTTTGGCTTCGTTGGCTGCCAGAGCAGGGTCGATATTTGGGTTGTACAAATGAATTAATTCGTCATCTTTTTCAACAGAATCACCAATTTTCACATTGATGCTTTTAATGGTCCCGGATAACTGAAAAGATAAATCGGCACGATTCTGAGCTTTTAAAACTGCCGGAACGTTATGAAAACGTGTGATTTCGTGGGAAGTGGCAATGGTTGTTGTCACTTTTGTAGCTATATTTTTCTGCTCTTCCGATGGATTGTTTTTGCAACTATTAAGTAGAAATACCGAAGTAAAAATCAAAATGCTTTTTGTGATGTTCATGCTTTGACTCCGTTAATAATGAAACTGACAAAATCATCGACAAACTTTTCGTTTTTATAGAGCTCGTCATGCCATTGGCAAAAATGAGATTGAGCATTGAGGTATGAATTTATCGCTGAAATAAATGAAACAATCAGGTTTACCGGTTCGAAATCATCACGAAAGATTCCTGCTTTTTGGGCTTGACGTATCAATTCAGTTCCTCTGTCGATAAGCGGTTTGTCATGAAGCCCACAGTTTGTATCATTGTCAAGGTTGCTCCAGGAATACATTCTGAGCATTTTCGGATTATTTTTAAGGAATTCAAAATATTTGTATATAGATTGGCTAATCAATTCTACTGGGTTTTCAGCTTGTTCAAACAAATCCATTTGCTGTGAGGCATAATCCATAAAGACAGTATCTTTGACTTCTTCCCAGAGATCTTGCTTATTCGCAAAATGATGAAAAATAAGACTTTTTGCAACATCAGCATGTTTGGCAATCTGAGCAATTGAAACGTGGCTAAAACCCTTATCGGCAAAAAGTTCGAATGCTGAATTTAATATCTTTTCTTTATTTGAAATCATATTATTTCTCCAAAACGTAGAAATACACAGTAATAAAATGGCATACGCTGCCTATCAGAACAAATATGTGAAATATGGCGTGATTGAACTTCAATTTATGAATCGCATAAAGAGCTGCGCCGACTGTGTAAGATATTCCTCCTGCCATCAACCAGAACAATCCACCTTCGGGTAAATTGTTTGCTAGCGGTTTAATGGCAATAACAATCAACCAACCCATAATCACATAGGCTAATGTTGAAATTAAAGTGAATCTCCCGGTATAAAATAATTTCAGAATAATACCCACAACAGCCAGACCCCAAGCAATTCCAAATAAAGTCCAGCCCATAGCTCCATTCAATGTCACCAAAGTAAAAGGTGTGTATGTTCCGGCAATCAACAGATAAATTGCTGCATGATCAAACACTTTCAATCGTTTGCGTACAATCGGCTTTTTTGACATGTGATAAAAAGTCGAAGCCGCATACAAAAGCATCATGCTGGTACCATAAATACTAAAACTGACAATATGCCATGCATTACCATGAATCGAGGCTTTAATCACAAGATAAACTAATGCCCAAATTGCAAGTATGAAACCAATTGCATGTGAAGTGATGTTGATTCTTTCCTCTACAGGTGAATAGTATTTGACTGTTAAATCTTTTGTCATGGCAATCTCAAGTTGTTAGATTTTCCGAAATTATACACTGACTGACCGTTCGGTCAATAAAAGTTTATTTCTTTTGATTTTTATGATGAGAAAATAGATAGAGAATTGGTTTTTTTCAGATAGCTCACAAAAATATTCGGATGATTTGGTTATAATCCGGAACAGTTCAGTCCAATTAAAACTTTGAAACTATTCAAATCATCAATTCCAATGTTATTTGTCACTGCTTTGATGACTTATTCGAGGATGAATTACGAGTTAGTTTCAGAAGATTTGAAAAACGCCTTGCCATATTTGCCGGTTTTGTTAATTGGTATCACAATTTTGGTTTCTGTGTATTTTAATAAGGCAAAAGTTTTACTTTTGACTTTCACAGTCGCTTTATATCTTTTTTCGCAACCTTATATCAATGGTTCATCTCAGCAATTGGTTTTATTGTCTTTATTGATTCCGGTATTGATTCTTACAATTGTTTTGTTGCCGGTTTACGGAATATTTTCGGTGAAATCAATTCCGCTTTATGTGATTTATCTGGTTTCGGTACTTGCATTTATGTGGATTGATAAGAATTCTCCAATGTGGGTTACAGAGTTTATTCAAACTTCGATATTGCCTGAAAAATATTTTGATTGGAGTATTCTTCCACAATTATTAGTTATTCTACATCTTTTTGTTTTTCTATTTGTTTTTTCAATCTGGATATACAAACAAGATACGCTTTTTGCAAATGCTTTGGGGATTTATATCTTTTTGCTACTCGCAATTTACATGCAGTCACAAGGCAAAGATATAGTCATCTTTATGAGTGGTACGATGTTGCTGAATCTTTTTAGTATTCTGAAAGACTCATGGAGCATGGCGTATCTGGATGAACTCACACAATTGCCTGGTCGTAGAGCTTTAAACGAGAAACTAGCCGGTTTGGTGGGAATTTACACCATTGCAATGGTGGATATCGACTTTTTTAAGAAGTTTAATGATAAATACGGACATGACGTTGGCGATGATGCGTTAAAAATGGTGGCTTCCAAATTGAAGTCTTCAATCAATGGTGGAATAGTTTATCGATTTGGAGGAGAAGAGTTTTGTATTGTATTTGGAAATAAAGATTTATCTTTAGTTAAAGAAATTTTGGAAAATGTCAGACAACAGATTGAACAATCCAAATTTATTGTGAATAGAGGAAAAGACTCTAAAGCTAAAAAAAGTGTTCCAATTACAATTTCAATAGGAGCCGCAGATTCAGTTCAGATAAATTCTTCGACAGATGTCCTTAAAAAAGCGGATAAAGCGTTATACAAAGCCAAGCAAAAAGGCAGAAACTGTGTGGTGTTTTAGTTTTATAACTTCTGGCACATGACATATTGACATCATTTGAATTAAAATATGTAGTCATTGAAATAACCAATTGGAGGAGAACCCATGTTTTTAGACAATCCACAAAATATTTTCTTTTTAGTTATCGGAATTCTTGCAATTTTAACTATTAAGAAAACATTCAGTTTTGTACCACAAGGCTATCAATACACAGTTGAAAGATTCGGAAAATACAAAAAAACATTTGATCCCGGTTTGGGAATGAAAGTGCCATGGATTGAATCCATCGGACGCAAAATAAACATGATGGAACAGGTTTTAAATGTTCCGTCTCAGGAAGTTATTACCAAAGATAATGCGGTAGTGACTGTTGATGGAGTTGTGTTTTTCCAGATTCTGAATGCTCCACAGGCCGCTTATGAGGTTAATAATCTTGAATATGCGATTTTAAATTTAACTATGACTAATATTCGTACGGTCCTTGGTGGTTTGGATTTAGATGAATCTTTATCCAAACGAGATCAGATTAACCATCGATTACTGGCAGTTGTTGATGAAGCCACATCACCTTGGGGTGTAAAAGTCACACGGATAGAAATTAAAGATATAAAGCCTCCGCATGATTTGGTTCAATCAATGGCAAGACAGATGAAAGCCGAAAGGGACAAACGTGCAGAAATTCTGGAGGCAGAAGGTGTGAGACAATCTATGGTTCTGAGAGCAGAAGGTGATAAAAGATCTAATATCTTGGAAGCAGAAGGTAAAAAAGAGGCGGCTTACCTTGAAGCAGAAGCCCGTGAAAGGCTGGCAGAAGCAGAAGCTAAGGCGACACACATGGTTTCCAAAGCGATTGAATCCGGTAGTACACATGCAATTAACTATTTTGTGGCAACGAAATACTTAGAGGCTTTCGGACAATTTGCCAAATCTGAGAACACGAAGACATTATTCATTCCGATGGAAGCCACTGGTGTATTGAGTTCGCTCGCCGGTATTACTGAAATTGCCAAAGAAGCTCTAAAAGAATCCGATAATAAGGGGAAATAATATGAGTTGGTTTGAAGTTTTAACACCTTGGCATTGGCTGACATTTGCCGTTGTCTTGATCGTCATTGAGATGACGATGGGAACTTACTTCCTGCTTTGGGTTGGGTTTGCAGCAGCAACGACAGCATTGGTCCAGGCAGTTCTTGGTATTAGTTGGCAGATTCAAATGGTCATGTTCTTTGTATTATCCCTGGTTTCTGTGATCGCTTGGCATTATTACGCCAAGAACAATCCGGATAAAGATCCTTTGCCAAATTTAAACCGTCGCGGACACCAACACATTGGTCGGACATTTAATCTTTCACACGCGATTGAAAATGGTGTTGGTAAGATTAATGTGAATGACAGTTCATGGAAAGTAGAAGGCGAAGAAGATTTGCCACAAGGGGCGAAAGTGAAAGTCATAGCAATTGAAGGAACTGTTCTCAAAGTTGTGAAAGCATAGATAAATTCTTAAATAAATTAAAATTAAAAATTAGAAGTATGAGGAAAATCATGAAAAAAAATAAATTAAGTTTGGCAATTGCCCTTGGTATGTCATTAGCTTTGGCATCCTGTGGTGGTGATGAAAAAAATGCCCAGCAAACTTCAACCGAAAACACAGTTGCGCAAAAAGTGACACAAGCTCAAACGAAGTCAAACGTATTGAGTTATATTCCGGCAGATACGGCCATTTTGGCGATTTATGTCAAAGATGACAGATATCCGCTCCCGCAAAGACTGGTTGAAATTACTGAAAAAGTTTATGCGAGTGTTGGTACTTTACTGACAGAGATGTTTACCGATTCTTTCAAGAAATATCATGACAAAGCAGATCCTGGTTCAGATACAGAAAAAGTTGATGCATTTTTCGATAAATGGTTTTCGCAAGATGGAATCAAGAAACTAGGACTATCCATTGAAGAAAACGAATTTGCTCTTTATGCAGTTGATTTATTCCCTGTGTTGAGAATGACATTGGCGAAAGGACATTCTTTTGATGAGCTTTTAACAGAGTTAATGCATAAAGCGAATGACTCCAAAGCAGATACTGCCGAGTTTAAGAGTATAAATGGCAGGATGGTTTATTTCTTCGGCGACAAAGAAATGAAAATTCTGGTTTCCCTTGATGGCAATGAACTTGTTGTCAGTTTATCTCCAACCAGAGAAATTGATAATTTAATGCCTAAGTTGTTAGGTTTTGAGAAACCTGCCAAAAACATCACTCAATCCAATGAGTATCACGATACCATCGCAAAATACAACTACATGGGTAACAGCATGTACTGGTTTGATATTCGTCAAATTGCGGATTACTTCATCAATCCGGCTCAGTACAACTCGCCAATGCTTGATTTGATGAAAGTCCAAGACAAGCAAATGTCACAAGAATGTAAATCTGAAATCTTGGGCATGTTTGATAAACTCCCAAGAATGGTTGGCGGTACAACTAAACTATCAGATACAATGTTGTCTTCTAACCTGGTGTTTGAAATGGCTGATGGTTTAGGAAGCAAATTATCTAAAATGACCGGAAGAATTCCTGCAAGTAGTTCTCCGTCATCCTTGTCTTATGGTTTTAGTTTTGATATTGAAGCTGCAAAAACATTAGCTTTGGAATTTGTAACTAATATCGAGCAAGACCCATACAAGTGTGATATGTTGCAATCACTCAATGACCAAGCAGCCGGCTTGAAAGCTCAGTTAAGCCAACCTTTACCACCTTTTGTTTCAAACTTCAAAGGCTTTAATTTGATTATTGATACGTTGGATTTGGATTTCACACAAACCGATCCGGATAAAATGATTAAAGATTTGAAAGCAAAAGTATTGTTGGCAGTTGATAATCCGGAAGCCATCAAAGGAATGGCTACTATGGCTCTGCCAGAATTGAATAATCTCGGACTGAATGTTGGTGGTGAGGCTGTTAACATTTCCAGTATGATGCCGGTTTCAGGAACACAAATTCCTGTGAATTTAGATCATGTATTCATGGCAATGGGTAAAGAAACGATTGGAGCTTCTTTAGGTGAAGGAACTGATAAAGTGCTGACCCAAGACGTCAAAGAAGGTGGTCAAGCCAGTTTATTCACTATTGGTATCAATGCCGATTTTTATCAAAAAATGTTTGCCGGAATTGATACGGTTTCGGATAAATTACCACCGGATGCGCAGAAGCAACTCAGAATTCAAAAGACTCTGATGTCAGATTTAATTTGGTGGCAAAGAGAAGATGCAAGCATTGGATTCAATGATAAAGGTCTGGAAATTAGTGCAGAAATTAAGTACTAAATACGACTTATAATTAGCATTTATGTTAAAAAAGGCTGTCTTTAAACCCAAAGATAGCCTTTTTTGTTGCATATTTAAAAAATTTATATAAACCATTTTCTTAGTGGAAAATAATATTGTAAACTATCGACTTAACCTGCAATAAAAGAAAACTCCCTGGAGAATAAAATAATGAAATTAATATATAAGTTAGTTCTGTTGGCTTTGTTAGGCATGACTTTAACAGCATGTAAAAAAGATACAGTTAAGCCTGAAGATCCTACTGATAAGCCTGAAGTGATTGAAACAAATGAAAATGATAACCTGACAACCTATATGTTTAATGGTCAATCGTTTAAAGATATATGTTGTGACCCGGAAGATTTAAACAACGCTGAAAGTTTACTTTCACAAAGAATCATTAAATTTGCATACGATCAATCAACGGTAGAAGCTGAGTATCGTGATTTGATTAACATCCATGCACGTTATTTGAGTGCAAATCCAACTGCTAAAATGGTTCTGGAAGGTCATGCTGATGAACGCGGTACGCCTGAATATAACTTGGCTTTGGGTGAAAGACGTGGTCAATCCGTTGCTAACTTGATGAAAGCACAAGGTGCATCAGACAGCCAAATTTCAGTGGTGAGTTTTGGTGAAGAGAAGCCGGTTGCTCTTTGTAACGATGAATCTTGCTGGTCAGAAAACAGAAGAGTCAGAATCGTTTACACTGCCAAATAAGTGACAAAACCGAACTATCAAACTGATAGTTTGTCAAAATCTGAAAAACCCGGCTTAAAGTCGGGTTTTTTATGCTGAAAATGCGAATGTCGTTATATCGGGTTTAAATTTAAAATAATCTATAACTATTAAAGGCAACCCAAAATACAGGAGAGTTTTATGCAAAATCGAATATTTATCCTTATATTATTGAGCTTGTTATCGTTGAATGTCTTTGCACAAAAGGATTTATCCATTCAACAACGATTGGCTAAGTTGGAAAAAATTGTCGAACAAACGTCACAAGAACGAAGCAATGTTGCTGATTTAGTGATTCAGAATCAAAAACTCCAACAGCAAATTGCTGAGCTAAAAGGTGTCATTGAAGAGCAAAATTTTAAAATCAACAATTTACAGGAGAAGCAAAAACTTCTCTACATGGATGTGGATTCTCGTCTGACAGAGTTGGAAGGTGGAGCAAGGACTCCTACAAAACCGAATACATCCACTCAGAATAGCAACAATGCTTCTCAAGATGTTGATATCAGTAATATGACAGTTGAGGTTGATGAAAATTATGGAAATTCACAGGCAACGACCACTCAAGTTGAAAGTGAACCACAAGTTTCCTCTTTTCAGGATGATTATGATGTGGCTTTTACACATTTAAGAGCAGGGCGGTTTACCGAATCAGCGAGAGCATTTGAAGATTTTATTCAAAACCATCCGGATAGTGAGTTGACGGATAATGCCTATTATTGGCTTGGCGAGTCCTATTATGTCAAACGCCAATATCCACAAGCATTGGCTGCTTTTAAAACGCTGACAGAGAAGTTTCCTCAAAGTCGCAAAGCACCTGATTCATGGTTAAAAATCGGATATAGTTATTATGAGATGGATGATTTAATTCAAGCCGAAGAAAACCTGCAAAAAGTAATTTCCTCTTATCCACAAAGCAGTATTGCCGTTTTAGCAAAAAATCGCTTGAGACAAATTCAAAGAGATCATTAAGTGGAAAGAACCGGACTCAAAATTACTGAAATCTTTCATTCAATTCAGGGCGAATCCACTTTTTCGGGATTGCCAACAGTATTTATCAGATTAACAGGGTGTCCTTTACGTTGTACATGGTGTGATACCGAGTATTCTTTTAGTGGCGGAAAGTGGTTTGAGATTGAAGAAATCTTACAAGAAGTCAGAAAGTACAAAACACCTTATGTTTGCGTGACCGGTGGTGAGCCCTTGTCACAAAAACGTTGTTTGAACTTGTTGGATTTACTGGTCGAACATGGTTTTACAGTGTCGCTGGAAACCTCCGGTGCATTACCAATTTCAGACGTAAATGATAAAGTTGTTATTGTTATGGATTTAAAAGCACCCGGTTCCGGTGAGTTACAAAGTAATCATTTTGAGAATATCAATTATCTGGATTCTAAAGACCAAGTGAAATTTGTCATCAAAGATCGTGCGGATTATCATTGGGCGTTAGAAATTATTGAACGCTATAATCTCACCGATATGTGTGAAATTTTATTCTCACCGGTTGCCGGAGAAATTGACCCTGCAAATCTGGCACAATGGATGCTGGATGATAATGTTTTAGCAAGGTTGCAATTACAAATGCACAAAATACTATGGAATGACAGTCAAGGTCGTTAAATCATGAAAAAAAAATGTATCGTATTGTTGTCCGGTGGACTGGATTCAACAACTTGTTTGGCAGTTGCTAAATCTCAAGATTATGATTGCTACACATTGGCAATCGACTATGGACAACGACATCGCTCTGAATTGTTGTCATCTCAGAGAGTTTCAGAGTACTTCAACGCCAACGACCATAAGGTGATAAATATTGACCTCAGAGCGATTGGTGGCTCTGCATTGACAGCAGATATTGAGGTGCCTGACCATGATGTAAACAAGGAAAGTGAAATTCCTGTAACCTACGTTCCTGCTCGTAATACTATGTTTATGAGTATCGCTTTGGGATATGCCGAAACCATCGGTGCAAATGATATGTTTATCGGTGTGAATGCCGTTGATTATTCCGGTTATCCGGATTGTCGTAAGGAATTTATTCAGGCTTATGAAAAAATGGCGAATCTGGCGACGAAAGCTCAGGTTGAAGGTCAAAAATTTACTATTCACACTCCTTTGATTGATTTAACCAAAGCGGAAATCATCAAACTGGGTGTTGAGCTTGGTGTTGATTATGGTATTACTGTTTCTTGCTACAATGCGGATGAAGACGGGCAAGCCTGTGGAGTCTGCGATTCCTGTTATTATCGTAAGCAGGGATTTAAGGATGCCAATGTAAAAGATCCAACCCGATATTTACATGATTAAGATATCAGAATTATACATTTATCCGGTTAAATCATTATCAGGGATTCAAATTCAAACTTCAGAACTCACACCATTTGGATTAAAATATGATCGGCGCTGGATGTTGGTTGATGCCAACGGAAGGTTCATAACTCAACGTGAGAATGCACGATTAGCGACAATTCAAACTCAAATTCAGGATAATCAACTGGTTCTTTCTTATCAAAATTCAGAAATACAAGTACCAGATGTTGATGAGAAAAATGCAGAACAAATAGAAGTTACAATTTGGAAAGACAGTTTTAATGCCATGCTTGTATCCAATGAAGTTGATGAATGGCTTTCTGACTATTTGAATATGAATTGCAGATTGGTTTATATGTCTGATAATACTCAACGTCAGATTGATACGGATTATGCTGAGAAGAATCAATTTGTCAGTTTTGCCGATGGTTTTCCAATATTGCTGGTTTCTCAGTCCAGCCTTGATGACTTGAACTCAAGACTTACTCAGAAGATCAATATCAATCGTTTTCGCCCAAACATTGTTGTTACCGGGACAAATGCTTACGCAGAAGATGACTGGTCAGAACTTAGTGTCAATGAATTAAATTTTAAAGCAGTTAAAAAATGTGCTCGTTGCATCATTCCCAGTATCAATCAAACATCAGGTGTGCAAGATCGAAAAGAAATTATTGCAGTGTTAAATCAATACAGAAAAATCGATAAAAAGATATATTTTGGACAGAATGTTATTTGTCAGAATGTTGGAAAAATATCTTGTCCAAGTATTTCATGCGGAGATTTAATAAATCTTAAATAATTATAAAAAAATCTTGTCATACGCTTAAAGTTGCCCTAAAATTCGCAACCTCGTTATTTTGAAGCGGTACTGTTCTGGTTTCGTTTCATAAAAAGACAATGGGTCGTTAGCTCAGTCGGTAGAGCAGTGGACTTTTAATCCATTGGTCGAAGGTTCGAATCCTTCACGACCCACCATTTTTTTCTTTATATTACCTTATAAATGCTCAATCTTGGTTCTTAAAAATAATCATTTATGCATTTATAAACTCATATTTTTAAAAACTAACCTTTCACATTTCTCAGGCAATCTAAAGAATAACATTTTCATATTTGATTGCATCGTTCAAAAAGTGTGAAAACGAAGGATTTCATTTAAGGCGTTAAAATAAATTTATAAACAGAACTGTTTTGTAGAACATAAATATTGCCGTCTTCGTCTTCTCCAAAACTTTGGATGCCAAAGCCGACATCTTGCCATGTTGTAAATGACCAAGTGTTTTGACCGTTTGGAGTGGCAAAATTGATATTTCCACCACAATAATCAGAGAACACATACAGACCTTGCAGACCTGCAATAGGCCCACGATAGACATAGCCACCCATCACTGAACAATCACCATTTACTGTTCGATTAATATCGATTACAGGTTCAATAAATACTCGTCCATCATTACAATTGGGCTCGCTAGTATTAGGGTTGTCGTGTGCACCTTCCCGACAACTCCAGCCATAATTTTCACCGCCAGGACTGGATACAGACTGAAAGCTAACTTCCTCATAGGCGTTTTGTCCAACATCACCGACAATCATGTCTCCGGTTTGACTATCAAAGCTCCAACGCCAAGGGTTTCTCCATCCATAAGTCCAAATTTCTGAACATTCTCCGCTGTTAGAGATAAATGGATTGTCAGATGGTACAAAATAATGTCCTTGATCCAAACCACAGGTCTCATTCAGTTCGACAGAATCAGTAAAAATAATATCAGGATTGACATTGATACGCAGCATTTTGCCCAGTAAATTATCAAGTGTTTGGGCATTATTCCATGGGTCATTTCCAGAACCACCATCACCCATTCCTATGTATAAATAACCGTCTGGTCCGAAGTGGATATCACCTCCATTATGGTTGGAAGCAGGTTGGTCAATTCTTAATAGGATATGTCCACTATTAGGATCTGCTACATTTGGATTTCCCGAACTTACTTTATATCTTTCAACAATGGTATCTCCGGTATTTGGAGTTTCTTGTGTGTAATAGACATAAAAATAACCATTGCTGGAATAATTCGGATCAAAATCCAAACCTAATAAACCTTGTTCATTACCACTTCTGACTTTGGATGTAATGTCAAGAAATGGGGTAGTTAGTAAAGATGAGCCATCATAAATTCGTATCGTACCTCCTTTGGTAATGGTGAAAATTCTGCCACTTCCGTCTCCGGCATGTCTTACAGTTAGAGGATTGGACAGAGTGTATAGCTGCTGTAATGCCAGGTTTGCAGGGATTTGAGCCTGTGAAAATGATGCTATAAATACCAATAAAACGAACGAATTTTTCATAATTATTCTCGAGAGCTTTTAATATATGTTAGTAATTATACAATGTTTGAATTTTATTTATGTTAAATGCTTCAAAAGTTTGAAGTTAGAAATCCTCAAAATTATCCAAATAAATGATATCCTGAATCATATTGACAGCGGCTAGAGCATCAATTCTGCCATATCCGAATGTATTATTTGGCACTTCTGAACCCGAAACACCACTGCATGACTGGGATGTTGTGGTTAATTGAGCTGTTGTTCTTTGTAAAACACGTTTTAGTATTTTAGGGTTTCCAATCATATCGGGATTTGCTGACATCATCAGTGCTGCCACACCGGCTACATGCGGAGATGCCATGCTGGTTCCACTCATAGTTGTATAGCCACCACCTAATCTTGCAGAACGAACAGAACTCCCGGGAGCAACTAAATCCGGTTTTAAACGGTTGCTACCGTCAATTGCAACTCCTCCACGAGAGCTAAACCCTGAAATTGTATCATCAGATTGAGTCGAACCGATGGTTAGAGTATTATCATAAATAGCAATCGGAGTATTAACGGAATTACATCCAGAACCACTGTTGCCGGCAGATGCAACGACTAGAATTCCGGCATCAACAACATTATTGACCACTGTTTCAAGCACATCCGGCTGTGTACAGCCTTCTGATTCAGGACATCCCCATGAGTTATTAATAACATGAGGAGCTTTGCTAACATCGGGATTTTGATTATTCAAATCTGTCGGCGCAAGAAAAAATTGAAAACATTCTGCGTATGTAGATGGGTGTCCGTCTCCCTGATTCATATTCCGACAACCTATCCATTTAGCTCCCGGTGCAACGCCCACTTGGTTGCCTGTTCCATCATCTCCAACCATAGTTCCCATCGTATGAGTTCCGTGACCATGATCATCACAACTTGCAGGATTATTTTGGGCATCTTCACATACAACAAAAGGATTGGAGATAGCATCATGCCAATGATAATTATGATCAACATTGACTCCGTCCCAACCGGCATATTTGTCCTTAATTGCCGGGTGATCCCATTGATAACCGGTATCCTGCCCGGCAATAAGGATTCCTTGACCGGTAATACCAAGTGCCCAAACATCAGGAGCATTAACTTTATCAATTCCCCATTCAGTTGCTTGTATTTGTTTGGTTTCAGGTTCTGGGTTTGGTAATTTTAACTTTTGCTTTTCATCACTGTAGGCTTTTTCGATAAATTCGCTTTTCAAAAACTCTCTGGCTTTTGAGCTTTCCATTCGTGCCCATAGCGAATTGTTTATCCAGTAAAACTTATAATTTTCAGTAAAGTTTTTAAGCGTTTGTTCTATTTGTTGGCGAGAATATGTCGAGTTTTCTCTCAAAAACCGAATATGATTTTGACGTTTTTCCAAAAAATTAGAAGATTTGTATGTATTTGTTTTGTTGTGATTTTTTAAAAGCACATACAATTCTACAGTTTGTTTTTCGGATAAATCTTTTTCGAGCTGAGAAGAAATCCGAATATCATCTGCGAATGAAACAGTACCAATTATAGAAAACAGGAATAATATTTTTTTCATTCGCAGATTATATAGCGAGGTTAACCATTTTCCAAGAGTTGTCTGAGGTCGATAATTCCGGCATTAGCTCTGGAAATATAGGATGCCATGACCAGAGAGTGATTGGCAAAAAAACCAAAGCCTGAACCATTCAATATCATAGGTGTCCAGATTGGCTCCTGAGTGGCTTCCAGTTCACGAATAATCTGACGCAAGCTAATAAGTGCATTCTTTTTCTCTAGCACTTGAGCAAAGTCAACTTCTATAGCTTTAAGGAAGTGAATTAAAGCCCATGTTGAACCTCTGGCTTCATAAAAGTTGTCGTCAATTTTAAACCAACTGGTTTTGACTTTCAGTTCGCTGGGTTTGTAGGTTGATTGAGTGGCTGCGGTATCGCCGCTTAAGTCAGTATTCAATCTTTCTCTTTCGACACTGGCACTGAGTTTTTGTGACAATCCACCCAGCCTTTTTTCAACCAGATTAAGCCATGCGACTAAATTGTCGGTTCGGGCATAGAATTGAGCATCTTCATCATTTTCATCACTGAGTCTTTCGAGATAATTATGCATGTAATGAATCGCATCGCGATACTGTGCTTCGGTTCGTGGCAGTATCCAATGATTGTTGTCATAATGGAATAAAGGTTCAGATTGTTTCAAGTCATCATCTTCCAATGACTGACTTTGTGAGCGACTGAAATCATTACGAAGAGCCCGAGCCAAATCACGTGTTTGAACCAAAACACCATACTCCCAATTGGGAATGTTGTCCATAAATACAGAGGGAGGAAGTTTGTCATTAGTCAAATAACCTCCGGGCTTGTTAATTAACTTATCAGCTACTTCAAGGAGTGTCGCAGTGGTAGTAAAGCCTGTGACCATTCGATGACCATGCAAGTCGGCACGTTTTGCTGCTACCTTTTTGACATCAAATAATTCAGGTTCACGGTCGTAATAAAACATCAATACAACATTGAGCAATAGAAATACTATCAGTGACCATTTAATCATTTTCAATTTGCCGAATTTCTTTGCTTGTTTGTTTACAGGGTATCTGTTATCTGTCATGATTCTCATCTCAAAAAACACTAAATTATTGTAGCAAAGCTCAATAGTAAAAGCATGTGCTAAAAGTCAGGATGCAGAAAAATATAAAAACAGATTCGTATCAAAGAATTTTTGCAATAGCAGTTCCAATGATTCTGTCTGCTATTAGTATTCCTATGCTTGGAATTGTTGATACAGCAATTTTAGGGCATTTGGATTCTCCGGTTTATTTGGCTTCTATCAATATCGGAGCCACAATATTTAATGTGCTGTTTTGGGGTTTCGGTTTTCTAAAAATGAGCACAACAGGTCTTGTTGCTCAGGCTCTTGGTGAGAACAACCCCGATAAAATCAATCGACAACTGAGTTTGTCGTTATTAATTGCACTCAGTATTTCTTTGATTTTGGTTGTTTTCAGTCCTTGGATTGGAGAATTTGCTGTGAATTTAGCAGGTGAGGGTGGCGAGTCGTCCCAGTTGGCAAAGCAATACTTTTCGATTCGTATTTTGTCTGCGCCTGCTACTCTTATTCTTTATGTAATGTTTGGCTACTTTCTGGCGATTCAGGAAACTCGAAAGGTGCTGGCTTTAATGCTGGTAAATCAGGTTGGGAACATGATTCTCGATTATGTTTTCGTTATGAATTTTCATTGGGGAGTTGCAGGGGTCGCTTATGGTTCAATCATTTCAGAATATGCCACATTAGCGTTGGGAGCATTCTATTTATTAAAAGGAAAATACAGTATTCCCAAATTTTTCGAGTTTAAAGATTGGTTGTTGAGTGAGGCAAATATTAAACAGTTTTTTTCACTCAACCGTGATATTTTTATTCGTACATTGGCTTTGATGGCTGTATTTGCAATGATGACGAAAGGAAGTGCCCGACTCGGAGAATTAGCATTAGCTGCAAATGCCGTGTTATTAAACTTTTTCTATTTAATGTCTTATGGTTTGGATGGATTTGCGCATGCTGTTGAGTCCTTATGTGGTAAATCCTACGGAGCGAAAGATGAAAAGGAACTCTCAAGTATTTTGAGACGCGTTTTTATGATTTCTTTTGTAATTGCGGTTCTTTTCACTTTGCTATACCTGCTTTATGGTGATGGAATAGTTTCATTATTAACCTCTTTGCCAGCAGTCAGAGATTATTCAAGCGATTATATTATCTGGTTAATTATTGTGCCAATCGTTGCAATGCCTAGCTTTGTTTATGACGGCTTGTTTGTGGCGGTTACAGAAGCGAAAATAATGCGAAATTCTATGGTGATAGCGACCGTTTTTTGTTATATTCCTTTATGGTATTTGCTTAGACCTTATGATAATCATGGATTGTGGATGGCATTCTTAGGATTTTTCGTGGTCAGAACCTCAGTTATATATTTTTATTACCGAATTTGGATTAAGAATTGGCGACAAGAACTTAAATGAAGCCCTTATTAAAAACTCAATTGTTAGTATTGATAATTTTGACTTTTATCTCAGTCAATGTTAATGCTTATAATTCCAATCGTCCTAAAATTGGTTTGGTGCTTTCCGGTGGCGGAGCCAGAGGTTTGGCTCATATTGGTGTATTAAAAGCATTGGAGGAGAAAAAAATCCCGATTGACTATATCGCAGGAACTTCTATGGGTGCGATAGTAGGTGGTTTATATTCGACTGGAATGAGCACTGATGATTTGGATTGGGTTGTCAGATCCATTGATTGGAAGAGGGTGTTCAGACCATCGACGGACAGGAAAAAACAACAATACAGTGCCAGACAAGCGGATAAAGATTATTTTGTTGATTTGGAGTTAGGTATATCCAAATCAGGACCAAAGAGTGGTAAAGGTTTTGCCGGTGGTCAGCAATTGATGTTGGAGTTACAAAGAATTGTAGGCTCGATTAAAACTGAGAAGTTTGATGATTTTCCGATTCCTTTTCGTGCTGTTGCTACTGATTTGAATGCTGCTGAACCGTATGTCATTGATCATGGTGATTTGGCAATGGCATTAAGAGCTTCAATGGCAGTTCCCTTAGTCTTTGGCCCGGTACGTCACCAAGGTAAGTTTCTGGCGGACGGTGGAATTCTGAATAACCTACCTGTCGATGTTGTGAAAGATATGGGAGCGGATATTGTGATAGCGGTTAATATTTCATCACCGCTCAGTGAAATTAATGAAGATTCATCAATTATCACTGTTTCTTATCAAAGTGTGGACGTAGCTTTGGTACAAAATACAATTCGTTCTTTAGGCTTGGCAGATATTGTTATAGCACCTGAGCTTGGCGAATTAACAGCATCGGATTTTGAGAAATATGAAGAATTTGTCAGTGCCGGAATTGATGGGGTTAAGAGTAAGTCATTAGTCCTTGAACATTTGAGTTTATCAGATGAGGATTATCTGACCAGTATAGATTCCAGAAAACTACTGATACAAGAAATTCCCAAAGTGATTGAGTTTGTCAGTTTCTCCGGCAACAAAAGAACATCGCTTGAGCGTCTAACTAATAAAACCAAACATATCTTAAATCGCCCTTTTGTGGTTTCAGAGATTCAAGATTTAGCCGATGAGTTAGCGGTAGATAATGATATATTGACTGTAACTTATAAAGTGATAAGCAATGAAACCAATCAGCAAGGAATTGATTTTCACATTCAGGAAAAAAACTGGGGGCCGGACTATCTGAAGTTTGGCTTAAAAGTCGCCGGAGATTTTGATTCCAATACAAGGATTTCGATGCTGGCCAGACATCATCGCTACAATATCAACCGAAAAGGAGGAGAGTGGATTAACGATGTCAGTGTTGGAAGTTTATTGCAGTGGAAATCGGAGCTTAATCAGCCCATTGATTTTGTTGATAAGTATTTTCTCAGCGCCAATCTTCTGATGGCAAAAGATAGTCGCAGATTTTATGGAAATATTTACAACCCCTCTTTAGCCGGACAAGATATTGAAGATGAATTTGATATCGAAGCAACGGGAGAGTACGATATCAAGGATTTTGGTTTCGGGATTGATTGGGGTGCAAATATCACTGAGAACAGTGAGTTCAGAGCGGGCTTATGGTTTCTCGATCAAAATGTGGTATCAGTGATTAATGATTCCGAATTTGAAACAGCTATTGATCGTTCAGCCGGTTTACGTTTGAGATATGGTCTTGATACATTGGACAAAGCGGTTTATTCGCGTTCAGGTATGGATTTAAAAGCTGAGATTGGTTTGTTCGATAATGTTCAAATTGCCAGAGTTGATGTTTTTAAAAGGATTCCTATTTCAGACAATACTGCCATTCATTTGGGCTTCCAAGGTGATTTCACAAATCATGCGGAAGATGGAGAGGTTTTATTTGCCTATGGTGGCTTGGATAACTTTGCCGGCTATCCGCAACACTCTTTACTTGGATTAAATGCAGTGGTTTTTGAACTGGGAGCATTTACCGACTTAGATAGAATTAATTTACCAATCTTTGGATCGCCAAAGTTTATTATCAAAGGGCATTACGGAAATGTTTGGCAACACCACATACAAGTCGAAGATATGCTCTATGGTTATTCTGCCGGAGTTTCGCTTGACGTGGTTAATACAGTGCTGTTTTTAGGCAGTGGTTACACAGACGGTGGTGATTTCAGGTTCTACTTTAGGTTAGGAACCGGATTCTAAATATATGATTTCACTTTCTGAATACCCAAAAGCCTTACAGCTTTTGATGCAAACTGATGGAACAGTGACAGAGTTAATAAAACTTCTAGCAGGCGAATCTATTAAAGTTGTTAAAATTCACAGCGAAGTCAGTGACAGCCTCTTAATCCGACAAATTTATTTACAAGGTGAACAAAGTAAGAAAAATTGGCTGTTTGCAAATTCTAAAGTTTATTTGAATCATCTTTCTGAAGAGTTTGTCAGTGATTTATTAGAAAAATCAAAGCCAATTGGAACCTTATGGTCAGATTATAAAATGGAAACATTTAAAGAAATAGTTAAACAGGAGTTGTTAATTTCTGATTCGCTGAAATCGACAGGATTTATCAAAGGAATGGAAGTTCTGAGCCGAACTTATGATGTTTTCAACAATAAAAAGCCAATTATGAGAATTACTGAAAACTTTCCATGCGAACTTTACAATCAGCTGTTATTTTGAGGACATGATTTTTTCAATTTGCGAAATGGTGTTATCATAACAGGGGTATAAATCCTTAATCATTTCAGAAGCGTCGTCAATATTCCCATCCTTTAATGACGTCTCGATTCTATGTGCTAATTCTGATAAGTTTTCACAGCTTAAATTAGCAGCAGAGCCTTTGAGTTTATGAGAAATTTTAATGACATTTGATATTTCTGATCTTGCAAAACTATCTGAAATATCTTGAATATGGGACTTCATACTGTACTTGATTTGATTGATAATTTTATGAATTACATCGAGATTACCACCTAATCTTTTATACAGAGTTGAGAAGTTAAAATATTTTTTTATGGGATATTTGTTTGTTATTAAACTGAGTTTGTTTGGTTTTGGTAACGATGTTAATTTGTTAGTGTCTTGGTTGTTAACATATTGATGAAGCACTTTTTGCAGTAATTCAAAGTTGATTGGTTTGGACATGTAGTCGTTCATTCCTGAGCGGATGCATTGATCACTTGTTTCTGAAAGTGCGTTCGCTGTCAGTGCAATGATTGGAATGTGTTTTTGATGTTCTGATAATGTACGAATTCGTTTGGTTGTTTCAAATCCATCCATATCTGGCATCTGGCAATCCATAAACACAATATCAAAATCCTCGTTTTGCAATTTTTCTATAGCTTTTGAACCGCTCCCGACGGTAACGACTTCAACGCCAAAAATTTCCAGCATCTCTTTTGTAACATATTGGTTGGTTTCAATATCATCGACAACTAATGCTCTGGCATTAATCTTCTCAATAGATTCCAGACTGAGGAATTCACGCGAATCTTCATCGGATATTGTTTGAGCATTTTCCAGTTTAATATTAAATTTAAAATCGGTGCCTTTTCCCGGTTCGCTGGTAAAACTAATTTCTCCATCCATCAAATTAATGAGTTGTTTACATATGCTGAGTCCTAAACCCACACCTTTATATTTTTTGGTATTGGAGTCATCAACTTGGCTGAACCGCAGGAATAATTTATTAGTGTCTTGTTTGTTGATACCAATACCTGTATCAATGACTTCAAATTGGATATTCGAATAAAACTCATCTAACTCAATGATATTGCAATTGACGGTGATACCACCGGAATCTGTGTATTTATAGGCATTGTCTATCAAATTATTCAGAACCTGTCGGATTCTGTTGTAATCACCTAAGAAACTATGATTAATTTCCTCGGAGGAGTTTATGTTCAAGAATAGTTTTTTAGCATTGAATCGACTATGAAGTGAGTCACCTAAACTATCCATTAAAGATTTTAAATTGAAGTTCTGTTTCCTTAACTCTAGTTTTCCTGCCTCAATCTTGGATAAATCAAGGATATCATTGAGTATGGATAATGTCAGTTCTGCATTCGACTTTATTGACTTTCCTCTCTCAAATTGTGTTTTTGAAAGAGGATTCAATAATAATACTTTTGTTAACCCAATAACAGCATGCATTGGTGTTCTGATTTCATGGCTGATATTTGCCAGAAAATCTGACTTTGCTTTGTTTGCAGCATCTGCTTTTCTTTGAGCTTTAATAAGCTGGTGTTGAATTTTCTTTGTCCTTGAAATGTCCCTGATAACGCAAAATAGAGATTGCTGGTTATTCAATGTGACTAATGTTACTGCCATTTCAACAGGAAAAATCTCACCATCCTTACGTTTACAAATCCACTCAAACCGACCAAAGCCCGACATCTTCAAATCGTGTTTAATAAGCTTAACTTTATATTCCGAAGATACCCCATTTTTTTGGCTGAGTGGCATGTGATCCCAAGTTGACGTCCCTATGATTTCATTTTCACTTTCATAACCCAGCATATTTATTGCGGCTAAATTTGCCATAGTGACTTGATAGTTACTTACCAGAAGCATTGCGTCTTCAGACTTTTCATAAAGTAAGCGATAGCGCTTTTCATTTTCCTGAATGAGCATCTCTCTTTGTCTGGCGACAATTCTGAGTATGGTATTTTCGGATAAGTAGTCATGAAATCTTCTCGAGCCAATTAACAACACACTAGTGTAAATTGCAAGTGCAAATGACATCAGTTGTCCAATGCTATTCTCCATTGTTACATATTTAAATAAGATTGGAGGTATTGTAATAAGAATAAAACTATTGAGTGCGGCAAGATAAGGCGTTAAGGTACCAACCGCTGCAGTTGCAATTCCGACTATTGTAATTGTTAGGAATGATTGGTGGATAGCCGAGTCTTCCGGAAAAAGGACATAACCAGCGCCTCCCCAAACCATTGCTGATAAGATAGAACCAATTAAGAATATCTTTTTGAGATATTCCGTTGAACGGTTTTTTGTAATTGATATCTGGAATGTAATCAAACGAAAAAGACTGTGACAATTAGCAATAGAATCCAGATTGTTGAAATTGTCCCATCAACTTGACTTTTTAAAAGAAAAATTAAAATTATTCCAGCAAGAACCATACCAATTTGGCTTGTTGGTAAAGATCTATAAGCTAGTAGGAGTAGATTGGATTGAACTTGTGACTTAGTGGGGTCTTTGATGGTCATAAACTTGATTGAAGAGTCACTAAATCATTTAAAACTTCAGAAGTATGACTTGAGGGAGAAACATCCGGGTAATGTTTAACAATCACTCCACTGGGGTTGATGATAAACGATTGTCTTTTTGAATGATGCATAAACGGAATTTCTCGGACCACATCATAGGCTGTTGACATGATTTCATCCTTATCTGACAACAATGGATAAGGTATATTATATTTTTCTGCAAACTCTTTATGAGATTCTATTGAGTCCATTGAAACCCCAAGAATTTCTGTATTTAAATTCTTAAACTCTGTATATTTTTCAGTAAAATTTTGTGCTTCTGTGGTGCAACCCGGAGTGTCATCTTTAGGGTAAAAATAAATGACCAGCCATCGACCTTTATAGTCTTTGAGATTGTGAAACAGACCTTTTTGGTCGGGTAAATCAAATCCGGGAGCCGTTTGTCCCTCCCGGATTGATTCAGCATATAGATTGTAATTGCTTAATGAAATTAAATGTAAAAATAGTATTATTTTAAGTTTTGCCATAAATGTGTGTACGATAAAGCGATTCTGTGCGCAAGCTGCTCATTGGTGCTATATCCGTGATGTCCGCCTTCGATATTTTCAAAATAATCAACGCCATATCCATTCTCCAGCATCTTTGCTGCCATCTTTCTTGCGTGTCCCGGGTGCACTCTATCATCTCTTGTTGAAGTATAAAAGAACACCGGCGGATATTTCACATTTGTTTTCAGATTTTGATAGGGCGAATAGGTCTTGATATATTCCCACATTTCAGGTTCATCCGGATTGCCGTACTCTCCCATCCAACTGGCTCCGGCCAGAAGTTTATTGTACCTTTTCATATCAATCAAAGGAGCACCACAGACAACTGCTGAGTAAAGTTGAGGATTTCTGGTCATTGTTGCTGTTACTAACAATCCACCGTTGGAACGACCTTCAATACCTAAATGTTCAGATGAGGTGATTTTTCTGGCAAATAAATCTTTGGCTACAGCTTCGAAGTCCTCAAAAGCTTTATGTCTGTTTTTTAATAGTGCAGCACTGTGCCATGCCGGGCCGTATTCTCCTCCACCACGAATGTTAGCGAGTACGAATACACCACCACGCTCCAACCACAGTTTTCCATAAGCTCCGGATAGTGCTTCGTAGCTACCGGAGTACGAAGGAGTCAGTGAGTTTCTGAAACCGCCATACGAAAAGATATGAGTCGGATTTTTACCATTGAACTCGGTTTTCTTATTCATCACCACAAAGTAGGGGACTTTTGTGCCATCATCCGATTGAGTGAAAAATTGCTGAACCATAAATTTGGAACCATCAAAACTTTCGTCTTGTTGTTTCATTAATTTTGGTTTTAGCGATTTGTTTTTTACATGAAATAAGCTGGGTGGTGTCACAAATGATTCAAATTTGACAAAGAAATCCCCGCTTTCATCATTAATGCTTGTGACTTGTAAAGCTCCATTATCCGGGAATTTCACACTTTTAACTTTCCACTGACCTTTTTTGAGTTCGTATTTATACAGTCTTGCTTTTACATCCTCCAAAACGGTGATGAGTATTCCATGTTTGGATGTGTTTATATTTTCAATGATTGCTTGTTCCGTTGGTTTGATAACGCTCTGTATATCTCCTTTTCCTCCATTGACTGCTGAAATATCAGCTATCACAACCTCTCCTTGAACGAATGTTTTGCCATTAATTTCCCAATCTTCTTTCAGTGATAAAACCAGTTTGTTTTTATAAAGTCCTGAAACATTAGCACTTTGGGGAATGTTTAACAGATGCTTTTCTCCATTGATGTACTGATATTTGTTACTGGCCCAAAAGCTTGTTAGCTCATAAATCAAATTAATGTTATTTTCATCATCGTCCTTCATTGAAAAAGCGGTCGCCATCATGGACTTTTTATCGGCAGTGAAAATAGTTTTTGCAGATTCAAGAGGTTGGTTTATATCCCAAACTTTGATGATGCGAGGGTAGCCGGAGTCGGTTAACGAATCATCTCCAAATTCTGTACTGACAAATAAAGTGTTTTCATCTTTCCATGAAGTCCGAGTTTTTGCTAATGGAATATAGATTCCGTTTTCTACAAATTTTTTGTTTTTGAGGTTGAACTCTCTGATTTCAACAGCATCGGTTCCACCCGGTGATAATCTGACGAAGCATTTTTTTTGTTTTTCTGTGGCACAGGACAATCCATGAAAATCATAGTTTTGATTATGGTCTTTGGAATATTGATCCATATCCAGAATTGTTTCCCACTTTGGATTATTTTTTTTGAATTGTTTTAAAGTGGTTCGGCGATAGATTCCTCTTGGATGTTCACTATCTTGCCAGAAGTTGTACAACCACTTGCCATTTTGTGAAACATCAGGAATTCTGGATTCATTATTCAGAACTTTTAATGCTTGCTGATAAAGGCTTTGATACAAATCTGTTGTGGCGATCTTATCTTGAGTCATTTTATTCATATCGTTGACCCATTGCATAGATTCTTCACCATCAATATCTTCGAGCCAAAGGTATTTATCATCTTCTGCTTTTATTGTTGTACTTATTAAGCTGAGAAACAAAAACGGTAAAAACATGAATTTATTCATACGAACATCTCCGAATTAATTATTGATATTAGAATTGGGTGTGGTGATTAAGAGTTTTTAATAATATACATTGCTATGATTATAATGCAAAGACCACCAAGCAGTGTTATCCACCATAAATTATTTTTAATAAAACTTGTGTTTGAAGATTGTTTATTCTTTTCTATTCCTGAAACATATTCTTCAGAAAGTTGAATGTTTCTGGGGTGAGAAGGACTATATTTTGAAAAAGATGAAGTTCCAGGAGATTCAACACAGTATTTTGAATGCGTAGTCGAGATGAAATCACCGTTTCTGAGGATGGCATTGTTGGTTGAATGACCATTTATTTTAATATTGCTGCCTTTAGCACATCGAATTGCCAGATTATCCTCAACATAAGAGACTCGAAAGGCATTGTTGTCAGCCGAGCTAGGTTTGTGAGTGTAGCTGTTTTTTGTTCCTACAATTTTAATTTGTCCGTAATCATTTTTATTGTAGCTTCTCAAACCTGAAACTGATGTTAGTATCGGTGAAGTATTTGAATTTTGATTATTGCTTAACGGGTGCAGGCATGCTTTTGGTAGTTTATTTTCGTCAACTAATTTAAAAATGTTTTTTTCAATATCAATAGAATCGCCGGGGTGTAAAATTGCCATTTCTTGGATTTTTCTTTGATTGACAAAAACATTGGCAGATTTGAAAACCTCCAAAACACAGACAGACTTATCATTGACGATCGAACAAAATTTTGCTTTTAAGTCATCCGCTCTAATGATATTGACATCACTATTTCCATCTGAGCCAAAAATGATATGTCCCAGAGATGGAATTTTTACAATATCCCTGTCATTAGTTTCTAATTGCATATATTTTTTCCTCGACTATTATCGAGATATCTACAATTGAACAAATTTTGAAAAAGCATTTTCCCCATAAAATTTTGTCGTTCCTGAATTAACAGAACTGATACCTATTTGTAAATCTGCTAATATGTCCAATTATCATTGTATTCAATTGTTTATTATATACAAATAAACATTACATTTATTTCATAAGTTTATTAAATACATCACAATTTTTAACATTTGATAAAGAAATAATACTGCAGGTAAGGCACTTATTATAAGATAGGCAACAATTCTTTTCTTTCATGTTTGTGATTAAAAACAGTTTCATAAAATCATTGTTTCTAGCAATCGTTTTATTCGTTTGCCTGTATTCTATTGTTTCTTATTTTTTCTTGCAAAACCCAGATAATCCATCTCAAGCCCAGATTGAGTTGATGAATGATAAGGTTTACGTTGCTAATGGAGCAAGAGCTCAGAGCGCTATCAATGAGTTTATATTCTCGGAGTATGGGGAAGTTGATTTGTTTTTCCCAACTGTTCCTTTTAAAGCTGATAATTTTCCTGCACTCGAAGTTGATATTAGAAATTTGACGAGTAATTTTCAAGTGGAATTGGTTTGGAAAATTCAAGGCAATCCATCAGTGTTCCAAATGCCACTCATTCAACCGGAAAACAACACTAAACTCAATTTAATTTCAAGAAACCCAAATTGGCAGGGTCTAATTGAGCAAATAGGGTTAAGAATCCATCCATACGCTGACTTAGGCATCAAAGAAAGTTCTGAGAATGAAATTTTTATTCAATCATTACTTTTAAGAAAAACAAATTTTGTAAGAGATTACATGGCTTTACTTGATTATTGGGTACAGTTTGATCCTCCAACTCAGGGTTCTATTAATCATGTTGCAACCAAGGATGAATTGCAATTTTATAGTAAGCCTTTAATATTTATAGTTATTTTTACAATTATTTATGCCTTAACACTTGTTTTATTGAAGACTCAAATTAGGATTTTACTCCTTTCAATAATTTTTTCATGGCTTGTTATTGACATGGTATTTTTGTTGAAGTCATTCAAAAACTCGATTTGGTTAAGTCAAACCTATTCGTCCCAAGAAAACCAAAAGTTACCGGATCAGGATTTAAAAACGATTGCAACGCAGGTGCAAATTTTATTAGGTTACAGACAGCAAGCGGATAAAGATTTAATCCGAGAGAAAAAAATCTATCTCTTGAACGAGAATAAGTATGAATTATTTCGATTGATTTATCACTTGATTCCTGTCAATGCTAATTATGTGGGACAAAGTGATGAGGAATTGTTCGAGAGTGTGAAAGCAGGTGATTATTTTTTGGTCATTTATCCTCAATACAGCTCATTTAAGACATTGGGTGGAAAATTGAGTGTTTATAGTAAGAATTTTAAAGTTAGAGAGGTTGGAAAGAGCTCGTATTTTTCATTAATGGAAGTTGTTAAATGATAAATATATTGGTTTTATTATTAGTGTTTACCGGCATGGGTTTGCCTTGGATGGCAAACTATATTAATGCTTCAAACTGGCAGAAAATCCTTGGAGAAAGCTTTTATATTGGTGTTTTTAAAATACTGGTTATCTATAACATTTTTCAGTGGCTTGGTCTGGATATAAACAATTCTTTTCTTTTCTATCTGTGTTTTGCTTTTTCAACTGTTACGACTGCTTACTATATTTTTGTTTATAAACGAACAATGATTAATGGAGTTAGAGAGCGACTCAATCTGAAACCACATTTTTCTAATATAGTAGTGATTTTGGCAGTGTTTGCTTTTCTTCATTTAATTTTCATTGAAATTCAAAACCAATCTTTACCATTATTCGCTTGGGATGCATGGTATGGTTGGGTTGCCAAAGCGAAGATTTGGTATTTTTATGGAATTAATGAGAATTTGGTTGGCAGAGTGGAGTGGTTTTCGGCGAAAGAAGCATTAACCAGTCCAATTCATCATTATCCGGATGGTTTATCTTTGCTTTATGTTTTTAACAGCGGTATTTTTGATTGGAATGAAACACGACTAAATGCGATTTATCCGGCAATGTTTATATCTTTTATATTATTGATTTATGGAAATGTGAAGTTGATTACTCAATCATCTTATTTGGCATTTGGATTTGTTTTTGTCTTGGTTTCATTGCCATATGTGAATAATCACATCATTCTTTCGGGTTATGCTGACATTTGGATGGCGGCTTATTTATTTATTAGTTTTGTAAATATCCAGCAATACTTTTTAACTCATCAAAAGAGATTTTTAATTCTGAGCGCAATATCTTTGATTTCTATGTTGATGTTTAAACTGGAAGCATGGGTTTGGGTGAATATTGCCATTATGTCGGTTGGTTTATCTTTATTATCAAAATTTAGTCAACGCAAGGCATACTTTATATTAGCCTGTGTCATTGCAATCTGGTATTTGTTCGGAGGAATCAGTATTGGTGAGTTTAAAATAACTCCTGAAGTAGTTGCTGTACCGTGGATTGGTGAGTTTCAGTTGCAATTTGTCAATACTACAGATGCTTGGTTAGAGACATTTTTTATGAGTAATAACTGGTATTTCTTGTGGTATTTTCTCCTGATAGTGGTAATTATTTCGAGCAAAATCAAAGACAGAAAACTATTGGCACTGCCGGGACTTTTTTTGGTATTTTCAACAATATTCCTTTTTGTTTTGTTTTATATGACCAAAGCAAGTGTATTTGCCAATGATTTTACCAGTTCCAATCGTGTGATATTACAGATATTGCCAATTTATATTTATTTCATAGCCATTATCATTTCTGAATATTCAAAACAACTTAACTCAAAGAAGAAAGAGAGTTAGCTAATAATATTTTGAATGATTAATTGCAGGTTTCTTCTGCCTGCAAATTCATTGATGTCCAGCTTATAAGTGAGATGATTTCGCTGTCCTATCGGATTGAACTTATCAGGATGCAGTCCAAAAGCGATGGCCTCGATTTTTTTAGATAAATCAGAGGTTTGCAAGGACATTTTACAGTGACCACTACCGACTTCTTTCTTTTCGATGATATTAAACCAACCATCAAATAGCGGAGCAGGGAAGTTTTGTCCCCAGGGACCGTGTTGCTGCAATTCTTCGGCAACAGCCAAACATAAGTCGATGCTGTCAATTTCTCCATCGGTTTCAATCACATGCATTCTTTGTTCTTCTGTGAGTTTGTTATCGACGATTTGATTAAAAATCTCACGAAATTGTTTGTAATTTTCCTGATGAATTGACAACCCGGCTGCCATCGCATGACCACCAAATTTAATCATTAAATCGGGATAATGAGCTTCAATTTCAACAAAAGCATCACGGATATGAAATCCCTCAATACTTCGGGCTGAACCTTTGAGAATTGGCGATTCATCGCTTTCAGGAGCAAAAGCTACCACCGGGCGATTGGTTTTTTCCTTGACTTTGGAAGCCAATAATCCAACAACACCTTGATGCCAATGTTTATGAAAAAGGCAAATTCCATTCGGCAGTTTTTTAATATTTTTTAACTCTTTGATGACACTATTGGCGACTTCCTGCATTTCGGACTGAATTTCTTTTCTTTGCTGATTGATGGAATCCAGTTCTTGAGCCAGATTACGAGCTTTTGTTGCATCATCGGTCAATAATAATTCAATGCCGACACTCATGTCTTCCAAACGTCCGGCAGCATTCAAACGCGGTCCCAATACGAAACCAAAAGTATCTGTATTGGTTTTTGAATAATCTCTTCCGGCAATTTTCAACAAAGCATGAATTCCGGCTATGGTTTGACCGGCTTGAATTCTTTTTAAACCATCGTTGACCAAAATTCGGTTGTTTTCATCCAACCCAACCATATCGGCAACTGTTCCCAAAGCAACAATATCCAACCATTGGGCTAAATTCGGCGGTTGAATATTTTTACTTTCAAACCATCCACACTCTGTTAACTGTTTGCGAATTTCAGCCAGTAAGTAAAAAACCACCCCGACTCCAGCCAAACTTTTGCTGGGGAATTCATCACCATGCAGATTCGGATTGACAATGGCATCCGCATCGGGAAGCTCTTCGGCCGGCAAATGGTGATCGGTGATGATTACTTTCATACCGGCTTCCTTCGCTTTTGCCGTTCCACTGATTGAACTGATACCGTTATCAACAGTAATGATTAAATCCGTTTGCATACTTTGTAAAATCGGAATCAGTTGAGAACTCAGCCCATAACCAAAATCAAAGCGATTAGGAACCAGATATTCAATATTGTCATAGCCGAAGGCCTTAATGGCACGAATGGATAATGCTGTAGCCGTCGCTCCGTCGGCATCGAAATCACCAACGATGACGATTTTTTCATTTTTTTGTATGCAACTAACGACTATTCCTGCGGCTTTTTTGATGTTGGATAGTTTTGAAGAATGCAGCAAATTTTGCAGCTTGTAATTGATTTGCGATGGTTCGGTTATTCCTCTGGAAAGATACAATCGTTGGATGAGTTTGGATAAACCTAACCCCTCCAAATTGTTTGTTTCAGGAACTTCCCTTCGTTTGATTTGAATCATTGTGAGTTGTTGAGTGCTTTTCCAACTTGAGAATTATTCAGCCGATTGAGTTTTTCACTAATCCAGTTGCCGGTTTCAACTAGCTTTTCAAGATTGATACCGCATTCAATATTCATACCATTGAGCATGTAGATTACATCTTCGGTGGCGACATTGCCGCTGGCTCCTTTGGCATAAGGACAACCACCTAAGCCTGCCACAGAGGAGTCGATAATTTCTGATCCCAGTTCCATGCAAGCGTAGATATTCGCTAATGCCTGCCCATAAGTGTTGTGAAAATGTAAAGCCAGATATTGTGTGTCAGCGATTTGCTGGCAGGATTTAAACATTTCATGTGCTTTTCTTGGCGTTCCTGTGCCTATGGTATCACCGAGAGAAACCTCATAACAACCGAGTTGAAATAATTTTTCAGTCACTTCAGCAACTTTATCCGCAGAAATTTCACCTTCATAAGGACAACCAAGAACACAGGAAACATATCCTCGAACTTTAATATCATGTTGTTTAGCCAACTCAATTACCGGAACAAATCGTTGTAAAGACTCTTCAATACTGCAATTGATATTTTTTTTGGTGAAACTTTCCGAAGCCGCCGTAAAGACAGCAACTTCTTGTAATCCGGCTGCAACCGCCTTTTCCATTCCTTTGAGATTGGGAGTCAGCGCGGAATAATTGATTCCGGTATGTCTTTGTAATTTCTGGCACAGCTGTTCCGATTCCGCCAGCTGCGGAATCCATTTGGGGCTGACAAAGCCGGTGATTTCAATGTTCTTCAAACCACTATCCTGCAATCGCTGTATCAACTCCAGTTTAGTTGACAGCTCAATGACTTGCTTCTCGTTTTGCAAACCATCTCGTGGCGAAACCTCGACAATTTTTACTTTTTTGGGTAACACAGAACTAAAAAAATTATAAAAGTGTAATTTTAACCTGAAATATCATGTGTAATTTGAATTTTCGGGAAAAATGTTGAGAAATTATATTTAGCTTAAATCAATAACTGTGACCGTATTTTCCTCGTTCCCACGCTCTGGGTGGGAATGCATATCTAAATCTGAATGTATACACTCCAACGCAGAGCATTGGAGCGAGGTCAAGATTAATATGTTACAATCCGCTAATAGCCAATACTACCACTCCCACGCAGAGCGTGGGAGCGAGAATGCAAGGTCTATAATGAGCATTGGAGCGAGAAAGAAAAAGATATATGGGCAGAAGCAGATACAAAATATACGATTCTAGTTATCCTTATTTCATTACATGCACTATCTTGCACTGGATACCCATATTTACACGACCACAAACTGTAGAAATTGTAATAGACTGCTTAAAATACCTACAGGACAACTCCGGCTTAACAATCTATTCATTTGTTATATTAGAAAACCACCTACATCTTATTGTTAAAAGTGATGATGTTTCGAACGATATGACTCGATTTAAAAGTTTTACTGCCAGAAGCATAATCGACTATTTGCAAAAGCAAAACGCCAAGTCCATTTTGGATCAATTGAAATTTTATAAAATAGCACACAAAACGGATAGGGAGCTGCAGCTTTGGCAGGAAGGTTTTCAGCCTAAACAAATTCAAAATGCTGATATGATGATTGAACGAGTGAACTACATTCATAACAATCCAGTAAAAAGAGGATATGTTGATAACCCTGAACACTGGCGGTATAGCAGTGCAAGGATTTATGCAGGGGAATCAGGCATGTTGGATATTGAAATACCTGATGGATTTTAAATTTGTATTCCCACGCGGAGCGTGGGAACGAGGTTAAAAATTATGAATGTTTTATTTATATTAGTTTATTGGTTTGTTTTTCAAATAGAAAAACCAGATTTTTTTACCAGTAAAAATATCGAACCTATTAAATTGTCTAAAGAGCAAATAGAGGATTTAAATCGTGTTGGTAATAGTATCGATGCAAATGAGGCTAGTATTGCTCTCAGCATATTGATACCGGATGAGTTTGTAGAGTTATTTAACAGTTCAAAAATTTGTATTGAAAACAATCCAATTAAGAATATGAGAATGTTTTCTCAATATACAAAATACTCTGCATATGATGACTTAATTCGATATTGTGTTCTAACAGAATATAATAAGAAAACAGGCTTGGAGTTAAATATTGATGACATGTCCTTGTTATTGTTTTACTGGTCTGAGTCATTAGTGTCACATATCATTTATGATTCAAAAAACAAACCCCTACTGATTGAGTATTATGTTAATAAAAAGGCATGCGATAATACAATTTATTACCATTTGTTTATTTCTACTCTAATGATGAAAATAGAATTAAAAGATTTTGAATCAATAGATTTTTTAAGATATTTATTTTATGGAAAAGGATACGACAGCTCAAGTTGTAAGGATTTTAGCGAGTTTTGGGAATAATAAAAAATCATTCTGTATTCCTTTATATCATCCCAGACCTTAAATAATTCTCATGGCAAATCGCTTTTTTAGTGGTTTGGGTTATAATCTCACTTTTAAATCTGATTATTTGTGATGAAAAAGCAAAGACAACATGGTTTTACATTGATTGAAATTTTAATTGTGGTCGTTATTCTCAGTATTTTGGCGATTGCGGTTGTTCCACAGTTTCTGGATCAGCCGGGCAAAGCTCGTGTTGCCAGAGCTCAATCCGATATTTCCAATCTGAAAAAAGCTCTGAGTATGTATAAACTGGATAATTTTAATTATCCATCGACATCGCAAGGTTTGCAGGCGTTGGTTTCCAAGCCGGGCGGACAACCGGAAGCGAAAAACTGGAAGCCGGGTGGTTATGTTGAAAAACTGGTTCAAGATCCCTGGGGAAATGATTACCAATATCTCAATCCGGGCAATCACGGTGAAGTTGATATTTACTCTTTCGGGGCAGATGGTCAACCCGGTGGCGAAGGCGAAAATCAGGATGTCGGTAACTGGTAAGAATTATTAATGCCATGAAACACAATCACGGCTTCACATTGATTGAAATCTTGATTGTGGTGGTCATTATTTCAATTTTGACGGTGTTGGGTGTGCAAATGACGAATTCCGGTTCGGTTGAGCGGAATTTACAGCAACAAGGTCAGATTCTGCAATCTTCGATTGAGTATGCTTGTGATCAGGCGGTATTGCAAAATATTCCGTACGGAGTCAAATTTGCTCTCAATGGTTATACATTTTCCCGCTTTTATCAGCAGCAATGGCTGGATATTGAGACGGAATATCTTTTTCCGCATCTTTTTAATCAGGGATTTATGCTGAATCTGGAAATTGACGATCAGAATTTGGTTTTGGATGAAGATTTTTCTGAAATTCCGCAGTTGTTATGTGATGCTAATGGCCAGTTGAGTGAATTTGTTGCCAAAATAACCGATGCAACCGAGTTACACGGTTATCAGGTTAAATCGGATGGATTATGGCAAATGCAAGGTGGTTGGGTTGATGAATCGTAAACGACAATCGGGCTTCACTTTAATGGAAGTGATTGTCAGTTTGGCGATATTGACGATTTCACTTTCGGCAATTGTGACAGTCAATTCCAATCGTGCTGAAACCCTTTTAGAAATTCGCGAACGCAATCATGCGGTTTTAGTTGCGAATAATGTGTTGGAGCAATATTATCTCGAAAATAATGTTGCCAGTGGGACTTATGATGGTCGTCAAGTGAGTGGCAATAGGGAATGGAACTGGCAAATTCATATCGAACCAACCAACAACGAGCATATTTTAAGAATGGACGTGAAAGTCAGTAAAGAAGCGGATTTCAAATACTCTCACGCACAACTGACAGGCTTCAAATGGTACTGATGAAACGCCAGCAATCGGGTATGACTTTGCTCGAAGTGCTGATTGCTATCAGTTTGATGGTGATTATTTCTGCCATATCTTACACCGGTCTCAATGGTTTGATTGAAACCAAGTCTCATACGGATAGTGTTGCCAAAAATATCAGAAAAGAAGTGATGGTTTCACAGTTTTTGAACAAGGACTTTCACTCGTTGATAAACCGAAAAGTTAAGGATGTGTTTGGACAGCAATCACCTTCAGTTATTGGTACCTATTCCTCAGTTGTATTTTCACGTAATGGAAACAGCAACCCGTTTGCTCAAAAACGCTCGCAATTACAAAGAGTTCAATGGTTTCTGCGAGACGGAACGCTTTATCGTTCCAGCAGAAATATGCTGGATGCCGCTTCGTCCAACCAATGGCAGCAACATGCTTTAATGGAAAATGTCAGAGAGTTTAGTATCAATTATCAAAATAGTGTGGGAATCACTTCTTCAAAATGGCCAATAAATAACTCGGAATTACCGCTAAAAAGTGTTCAAATTCACTTAGAGCTCGAAAATGACACCAACTTTAACTTTATGTTTGGAATAAATCCATGATGAGATTGAAGCCGAAGCAGAAGCAAAAAGGCGTGGCACTGTTTATTACTTTGCTGGTGATTACCATTGCAACCTTGTTAGCAACAGAAATCTGGTTTCGGAACTCCCTGGATATTGCCAGACAATCGAACAATCGTTCCTCTTATCAATCTTATCATTATGCTCGTGGAATGGCGTTGTGGGCCAAAGATATTTTACGCAAAGACTATGAAGAAAACCCTGAATTCGATAGTAGCGGAGATGTTTGGAATCAACCGATCAGTGGGATACAGCTTGAGGATGCGGTGCTTTCGGGGCAAATGTACGATATGAACAGCAAGTTCAATCTGAATAATTTATATTTCAGCGGTAATTTTCATCCACCGAGTGTTAATTATTTTCGAAGACTATTGGCGAATTTACAAATGGATGTGGGAATAGCGGATAAAATTATCGACTGGATGGATGAAAATCAAGTTCCAATGCAAATGGGAGCTGAAGATGTTTCCTATTTATCACAAAACCCAGCATACCGAACTGCCGGACAACCTTTTCAGCATATCAGCGAGTTAAGACTGATTGAAGGTATCAACGAAGAAATTTATCAGCGTTTAAAACAATTTGTGACGGTTTTGCCATTGTTATCAAATTCGCCAACCAAACTCAATGTGAATACCGTTCCTGCGGTATTGCTAAAATCATTGGATGATCAAATTTCACAACGAGATGCGTTATTACTTTATAAAGAGGGCGGTGCATCTTATCGTGATATCGGCGTTTTTTTTAGCGATCCCATCATTCGTTTTTACAATCTGGGTCAAACCGATATTCAACAATTAGTAGATACTAAAACCGAATGGTTTGATGCTCAAATTATGGTTACAATGGAAAGTAATCTTTATCAAAGACACGCTTTGATGTTGAGAAAAGGTAATAATGCGGTTGTCAATCAATGGTCAGCAACCGCATTTTTTCAATAATTTCTAAAACTCAAACCTTGCACCTAAATTGATATTATATTGGTCAATTTCATTCCAGTTGAAAACTTTTGAATATTGAATAAAGGCTTGCTTGTTTTGAGAGCCAACAAAAGTCAGAGCTATATTCGCCAAGTTGTAATCGCTATCCACAAAGTTCATGTCAGTTTCAAAAAACTCATCAATCGGCATGCCATCAACACGCATGTACATGTTGTTGTCATTGTTTTGGTTCTCATGAATAAAACTCACACCAAATGATGGAATCAACACCCCTCGTGATAAACTCAATGCTTTATTAACTTGCAAACTGGCAACAGATCTCAGAGTTCTATAAGTTTGTTCACTGTAGGCGACATTCCAGACTGATGCACCGTTTTCGACAAATTCATTCATACTCGATTGTGAATATTCAAAGGACAAACTCGGAGTGATTTGCCAGCCGTTCTTACTGTTAAACTGATAACCGGAACTTACGACGACAGAATGCTGATAACTTTGTGTCTCGCCTTGGGCAACAGCGACATTTTGGTTCGGTCCAACGATGAAATTTAAAACCCTGTCTTGATTGATTTCAGGTTCGCTGTAACTGGCCTTCACATCAGCATAGAAATTATCGGTGATGTTAAATGTTCCATAAGCTGAAAAAGTCACTGCTTTGGTTTTAACAGAACTATCCTCAAAAGTGGAGGATTCGAACTTAGCATAACCAACTGCCAGCCCAAGAGCTGATTTATCGTTCAATCTGTAATCAATTCCCATCGTTAAACCATCGGTATCAAAATCAAACCCTTCATCTTGGGTATCAACATAATTGTAATCACCACTTGAGAATTTGCCGTTGACAAAAAATCCCCAAGGTGAGACAAAATCGCCTCCGCTGGAACCATCAGAGTTGTACGATAATATACCGGTGCTTGAATTATTTTGCTGGTTTGTTTGAGTTAAGTTATTACCACCGGAGCGAATATGTGCCATTCTGGCAGAAATATTGGCTTGCTGTGAAGCCATGACTTCGGTTGACTTTCTGGTTGATTGAACAATTTCTCTGGGTCGCAGAACTTTTAAAACCTTGAGAATAACGGCAGTGTTTCCTTGTAAGGCTTGATAATAAATATCATCACAGTTTCCACCCATGCCTGAACCAAAATGTTCCGGTGTTCCACAATAGGAAGCAAATGCACGAATCATTTGGTTGAGCCTTTGTCCACGATCTCCAACCGCACTTAGCAATGCTTGAGCATATTCTTCTTGAGTTGGATTGGCCTCATCGGCAAAGGAGAAACTTGAAATTGCAAAAGTAAGCAACAAAATTGTTTTCTTCATTATTGGTATCACTATTGAGAATTATTCTTAATTGTAACTTAAACGAGTCTTAAAAAATACGCAAAAGTCAGAAAATTATTGAAGATATGGGCAATAATCGATGGAATAATGCTTTGAGATTTTATTGTAATGATGCAATAAACTACTGAAGCCACAAACAACGGAATCGCATTGCTCAATGAAAAATGCACGACTGAAAATACCAACGAAACAATAAATATGCTCAAAAAAGGTGATAAATATCTTCTCATGGTCTGTAAAAATATTCCACGAAACAGCATTTCTTCAACTATCGGAGCCAATACAACAGTTGTCACAAAGGTTGCCGGTAAATGGTTTTGATTAATTAAATACCAATCTCGAGCTTCTTCAATAGCATTTATATTGATTAAAAATTTCTGCATCAATAAAGCTGAGCCCCAAATTATTAAAGCAGATAATATTGCAATGATGAAATATTTGCTTTTAGTGGATTGAATCCCAATGACTCTATGGCGTTCGATAAAACTAATGTTCTTATAAGCTATTGAAACTACTAAATAAATGAGCGAATAAATTAATATTAACAAATAAAATTCTTTATTTGGCAACGGGTCTGGTATCACATTATGATAAAACCAAAGAAGCCCGTAACCACTAGCAATAATCAGTATAATGAGTAGAAGAAAATATTTTATCGGAAAATTTTTATCTATTTTGTGACCTTTTGGGTTGTGTAGAGTCTTAATGTTAGCAAATACAAAAAATAAATGTAAATAGTGAGTGTTTTTAACCAAACAATTGATGAAATAACCTATAAATCAGCGTGCAAGAAAAACAGCAACGCTCAAAAAAAGATTTATGAATTATTTGCATCACCGGTTTATAACCTGATATATCGCATGGTGCAAAACCGCCATGATGCTTTGGATGTTTCACAAGACGTTTTTGTTAAAGTTTTTACCCGAATCAACCAAAGTCAGTCGGTTGAATCCTTAGGGTTCTGGATTCGTAAAATTTGCATCAACACCACTTTATCATTTATTAAAAAGAACTCTCACTTAATCACAAATGTTGATTTTAAAGAGAAACAGATTCATCGGGACACTCATGAGACCATGTCTAGTCTGGAATTTGCGTTGAATAAAATTCCAACAATTCCACGCAGCGTTTTATGGTTGTATGAAGTTGAAGGTTTGAATCATCAGGAAATTGCTGATTTATTTGGAAAAAGTATCAGTTTTTCTAAAACCAATTTATCAAGAGCCAAACAATTGGCTCAAATGTATTTAACTCAAAATGGTGGTGGCTATGAAGCAGTCCAATAATGTCATGAACGAATTATCACAGCAGTTAAAACAAATGCCGCAAATTGAAATGCCGAAAGATATTTTTGCGGACATTCAAACTCAGCTTAAACAGAATAAAATTGTTAAAAAACATCGTTTTGTCACATTTCTATCAATTGCGGCAGTAGCCGTTATAAGTTTGGCATTTTTCTGGCAGAGAAATACGTTGGATGAAAAAGACTTGCTGATACAGGAACTGGTCAAACGGACCATGCAACTGGAACAATTATTGATTGCTGAAACACCGGTTTATTCGCCACCGGGTTCAGAAATCACCGAGAGAATTGTCAATATCGAAAGCTATTTGGCGAAGCTGGATAATGACATTCAGCAAACTCAAGACAAGAATCGTAAATCCCAGCTGTTGGCAGCCAAGCTGGATTTATTGGGGGATTTGGTTTTGCTGCAACGCAAAATCAACAACAAAGAGGATTTTCAAAAAGTTAAACCATATATCATATAACCAAGAGGTAAGATTATGAAATTAAAAGTATTAGTAGCAACGATGGCAATGGCACTTAATGTCTCCGCAGGCAATGAAAAATTAGTGCATGAGGAGAAACAAGTTGAAGTCACAATCCAGCAAGATGGTGACAAAATGGTGAAAAAAGTGGTCGTCAACGGCAAAGAACTGACACCCGAAGAAATCAAACAAATGGAGGACAATGGTGAACTGAAAATGTTACACCTGAGTTCTGATATTCATCAGTTAGGTTCAGACCTACATCTTAGTTCAGATCATGATGGAAAAGATGGTAAATCCCATAAAGTTATTGTGATTGACTCAGATGGTGAACACAAAGAGATTGAAAAGCACATCCAAATCATCAAAAAGCAACTGGATGGTGATGATGCAGAAGTTTTTGAGTGGAATACCGACGATGATATGCATAAAGTGTTTATTAAGAAAGGGGAGCATGGCGACAAGGAAATCAAAATTGTTATGGACAAAATGGTTGTTGGCAATGATAAACCAATGCTTGGTTTTTATGTTGATGTTCAGGATGATGGCTGGCATGTGACCAAAATAATCGAAAAAAGCGGAGCAGAAGCTGCGGGTATTAAAGAAGGTGATATTGTAACGAAAATTGCCGGACAAGACATGACAAGCCAAAAAGGAGACAAGTCTAAAAAAGAAGCTCCAAAATACGAAGAAGGTGAAAAGGTTAAAGTTGAACTTTTACGCGATAGCAAAAAAATGAAGTTTGATGTGGAAGCCAAAAAACTGGAACACAAAATCGTGATTCACGATATGTTGAAAGACAAAGACGAGCACTTTAAATGGATTGAAAAATTTGATGATGGAGACTTTAACAAAGAAGTTAAGGTTATGGTTTTCGGTGACGATCAATTCAAATTCAACGAAGAAGATATCAATATTGTTTTTCCTGAAGATATGAGTGAATTTAAGTTTTTTGTATCCGATGGTAAAAGCACCTCCAAACTACTTGGAAAACATCATGAAATGAGCTCAATGAGTGATGATTTAAGTGAATACTTCGATACTAATGGAGGTGTTTTAGTCCTTCATGTTGATGAAAGCAATGTGTTTGGTTTGAAAGATGGTGATGTGATTAAATCTGTCGATGATAACGACGTGAGTTCACCGAAAGATGTGGTCAAATATCTTATCAAGGCTGAAGATCAGGAAAAAATCAAATTAAAAGTTGTCAGACACAAGAAGAACAAAACTCTTAAATACAACAAATAACTTGCAATAAAAAAGCCTAAAAGCTAATATACGCAACCTCGAAATCATCAATGGTTTCGAGGTTTTTTATTCAAACTTCTATTGATAATTACAAACCATTCATTGCTAATTGTTAATTGAATCGGAGGGCTCGTAGCTCAGGGGGAGAGCACCACGTTGACATCGTGGGGGTCGGCAGTTCGATCCTGCCCGAGCCCACCAACTTTGATTGATATCAATCAACTCCATTTTTTACAAATTATTTTTCAATCAATGAAGTCAAAGTTGTGGCTTCGTTATATTCAAGGCAATTAAAATTTAAACCAGTTCTATTAACACTGTTCCCGCTGAAACGATATCATTCTCCTTAACTGAAACTTTTTCCACATTGCCCTCAGAATTGGCTTTTAGTGTCAATTCCATTTTCATTGCTTCCATAATAATCAGGGTTTGGTCTTTTGTCACTTTATCTCCTTCACTCACCTTAATTTGCAGGATTTTGCCGGGCATTGGTGAAACAATATTATTGTTGCTTTGAATATGGCTATCGGCTTTGTGATTGATGATGTCAAAAATATAACGATGATGATTATGAATCAGTAAGATTTGTTTATTAGATTTATACAGTTTGGTGTTTTCAAGAACTTGTTCCTCTGAGCCATCATCAAGAATAACTGAATCGTCACGAAATTTAGCGTTTATAACGATATTTTCTCCATGATATAACCATTTGAAATGATTGAAATAATCTCCTGAATTACTCCAATGGTTGGTTTGTTGCCAAATTGAGTTCGTCTCTTGAAAATAGAGTTTATGAGCTAAGGTTGATATAATTTGATTGTCGATCTCCGGAACCGCAACCGAAATAGTGCCATTATCCAAAGAGTTGGTATAAATTTGGTTATCTGAAAAAACATCCAGAGACATGATTTCTGACAAAAAGGGTAAATTGGTTTTGACACCTGATATAAAAGTATCATCCATACTTTGCAATGTTTTCTCAACACATTTATCACTAGTTTCCTGCCAGCAAACAATCTTTGCAATCATAGGATCAAAGTGGATACAGATGGAATCACTTTTTTGGATTCCTGTATCGACAATAATGTTATCCTGTTGGGGAAATTCAACTTGTTCGAGGAGTCCTGTTGAGGGCAGAAAGTCATTGAAACTGTCTTCTGCATAAATCCGAACCTGAATAGCATGACCGTTACATTGAATCTGACTTTGTTTCAGTGGCAATTCATTACCTTCTGCAACAATAATTTGCCATTCAACCAAATCTGTATTCGTTATCATTTCTGTGACACGGTGTTCAACTTGTAGTCTAGTGTTCATTTCCATAAAGAAAAACTCATCATCTTCAACGATAAATTCAATCGTTCCGGCTCCACGGTAATTAACCGCTTTAGCTGCAGAAATAGCCGCCTTATACATAGATTGTTTGGTTATGTCCGAAATACAGGTTGCCGGGGCTTCTTCGATAATTTTTTGGTAACGTCTTTGGGTTGAGCAATCACGTTCAAACAAATGCACGACATTATCATGGCTATCTGCAAAAACCTGAACTTCTATGTGTTTAGGTTTGGTGATGAATCTTTCTAAAATCACATGATCATTACCAAAACTTTTCAAAGCCTCTCTTTTTGCTGAGTTTAACGCATCCATAAAGTCATCAGCTTTGGTGACGATTTTCATGCCTTTGCCACCACCGCCTGAACTGGCTTTGATGAGTAGCGGATAACCGATTTTATTGGCTTCTGTTTGTAAAAAGTCAACATCCTGATTATCACCATGATAACCTGGAACGCATGGAACACCGGCTGCCAGCATTGAGGCTTTTGCAGCCGCTTTTGAGCCCATCAATTTCAGTGCTTCAATTGGCGCACCGATGAAAATAAGCCCGGCTACTTCAATGGCTTGTGCAAACTCGGCTCGTTCCGATAAAAATCCATAGCCCGGATGAATGGCATCTGCATTTGATTTTTTCGCAATGTCAATGATAGATTGTATATCTAAATAAGCAGATGTCGGTGTTTCTGAATGAATGCAAAAAGCTTCATTCGCTAATTGGACATGTCTGGAATTCCGTTCTATATTTGCATAAATCGCAACAGTTTCAATCCCTAGTTTTTGGCAGGTTTGAATGATTCTACAAGCAATTTCACCACGATTGGCAATTAAAATTTTATTGATTTTCATTAGCTTTGATTTTTATTTCAACAGTCGGTGACAA
>Ga0116163_1000224_pt1 | contig 42654 bp, 29 predicted proteins | sample AD_UKC107_MetaG_FD_89889 | JGI IMG/M metagenome (GOLD analysis project Ga0116163, IMG submission 89889) | Active sludge microbial communities of municipal wastewater-treating anaerobic digesters from Hong Kong - AD_UKC107_MetaG | ecosystem: Engineered > Bioreactor > Anaerobic > Digestate...
ATCTCATGCAATCAACAGATTAAAATAGGTGGGTGGCGTTAGATTTATGTAAGTCTCTACCGAACTTAGTTTAGACGGAGGGAGTGATCTGAAAAAAGTTACACTTGCTATACTCGCCCTGTCATTGCTGATGGGGATGGCGTCAGCAGGGCCAAATTGTGAGACGTGTTCGGATTCGTCTTGCGATGTCAAGACAGATTGTTATGGAACACATCTTTGTGGAATAGGGACGACGGCTAATAATATCACCTTCGACTTCGACCAGAGCGTCCAGGGCAGCGGCTACTTCATGACTTATCGGTATATTCAGCTCGATTCTCCGGGAACCAACGCAGACGGGCCGATGTACAAGGATTATGCCCACGGAAGCGGCACTATAGACAATGAGATCACCATCTGTGCTGAGGAGATCGAATACTCCCGGCCTGTGGGCTGCTTCAGAGAGTGCGAGGCGTACTCCTGCATCTCGGCGAGGGAGGACAACTCCATGGTCTACTCCCCAATGACCATGTCCTACGGGAACGGCTTCTACGCCAAAAACCCGATCAGGTACGACTCCCTCCTCAAGGAGAAGACCGTCATCAAGAACTACAAGCCCGCCACCATGATGCACCACCAGGTGGAGTACGCGAAGGCGATCGATAAGGAGATCGACATCATAGTCAAGGACAAGCGATACATATACGATGATCCGGTCTATCAGGGAGTCGGGTACACCACCATGAAGATCAATGAGGACATCACCGACGGTATGGTCGACATCGGAGTCCTTCAGGGAGAGCCCCACTCCATGAATCCCGAAGTTCCCTACGACGGCAAGAGGGCCACCTCCGTCTGGGCGAATCCCATGATCGAGATCGATGAGCACTACGTCGGAACCTTCCACATCGAGAAGAACATGACCATCGACGTGCCCTACAAGAAGGAAATTGTGCCCAAGGACTGGCTCACCTGCTGCATCCTCGGATGTGGCAACCCGTGCGACTATGGAGACTACTACAACCCCTGCAATTACGACTGCATGGGCATGACCATGGCCAACACGACCACCACCGCGGTGGGTGCCGTCTACAGCGATATCCCTACGACAAGCGGCGGATGCTGCGGGAACTGATGGGGAAAGTCTTCCCCACTCTTCTCTTCTTTTATTCGGTCTGGTTCTCTGACGGCCCCCTATGATGGTCAGTTTTCTCTTCACAATCGCAACCGTCGTCAGACGGATATCGCCGAAAAAGGCTTAACTTCAGACCGGCAGATGGCCTGACATGCGGTTTTCGGACTGGGAGCCGATCTACGAGGAGATCCTGGCTGAGTTTGGCTTCTCCAGAGAAGCGGATGAGGAGGCGGCCCGGCTCCTTCAGAGCCTCTTATCGGGGCGGGGGGGCGATCTGTCCATCGAGGATCTCGACTCCATGATCCGGGGGCGCGAGGTCCTCGTCTGCGGGAACGGACCGAGCCTTCCGCGAGATCTGGAGTCGATCCTCGCGGGTCGCAGATCATCGCAGCCGTCTTGCGACGATATGGTCATCGTGGTCGCCGACGGGGCCACGACCGCGGTCCTGGCGGCAGATCTCCTTCCGGACCTCATCGTCACCGATCTCGACGGCTTTCTCCCAGACATCCTCGAGGCCAATGCTCGGGGCTCGGCGGTGGTGGTTCATGCCCACGGAGATAACATGACCCTCCTCGCGGAGTGGGTCCCCCAGCTGACCAGAGTCCTCGGCACCACCCAGTCCGAGCCCATCGAGGGGATCTTCAACTTCGGCGGCTTTTCCGACGGAGACCGGTGCGTATTTCTCGCCCGTCGGTTCGGGGCAAAGAAGATCGGGATCATCGGCTTCGATTACGACGATCCAGAGGTGACCGCGATCAAGAAGATGAAGCTCCTGTGGGCCCGAAGGCTGGTGGCGATGGCCCTGGATCCGGCTTTTTCGTCCGGCCGGTAGCGCCAGGCTCGAAATCCCGGCTCAATTCAGGACCTTTAGCCTGCTCTTCATCGCCTTTATAGAGCCTTCAGACTTCTTCGAGGATCTGGGCCAGGACCTCCATGGTCTCGGCCAGGATCTTACTCTTTTCTCGGGCCGCGTCGATGACGATAAACCTCTCGGGCTCTTGCTTCGCCATCACCTCGAAGTTTTCAGCCACCTCTCGGAGAAACTCCTCTCGCTCGAACTTCTCCCGGGCTTTGGCCTTCGTGGACATCGCCTCCTCTCCCTGCCTCAATAGACACCTCTCCATCGCCAGGGCTGGATCTATTGAAAATAGGATTGTCCTGTCCGGGTGGACGCTCCAGGGACGATGGAGCTCTGTCACCAGCTCCAGGGGGCGGGGCACGACTTCGCGCAGGGTTGCTCCCTGGTAGGCTACCCTGGAGTCGGAGTACCGATCCGAGATGACCACCATCCCCTCTTCGAGGGCGGGGATCACCGTCTCCGCCAGGTGGTGGGCGTGGTCAGCCATGAAGAGAAAGAGCTCCTCCATCTTCTCCGCCCCTTCCATCCTCGAATCCCGCATCTTCTGAATCAGGGTTTCGGTTCCTCCCCCCGCCAAATCCCTTCTCAGCCTCTCTCTTATGAGCCGCCCCTCTTCGCCGTCCGTAGGCTCGGCGGTGAAGAGAAAACGCCTTCCTGCGAAGGGCGGCTCTTCTTCCTCGGCGATCTTGCGGGCGACCTCGGCGGCGATGGTCGACTTTCCGCTACCGTCGATGCCCTCGAAGGTGATGAGAATTCCCCTCATGATCTGCAGGGGACGATCAGGAGCTGCTGATATTTAAGCCAATGGAAGATAGGAGGAGAAAACAATGTGAAATTAATATTAATTATTCGGATGATGTAAGTATGTCGCCCGATGCTCTGCTAACTCTGAGGCCTCATCCTCTGGACTATCCGCAGTCGGCTCAGTGACCCTCGCAGCGGGCTAATATGTACCGCATCTGGGTTGTCTTGAGGTCATGGGCAGACGAAAGTCACTATCTCCCCCAAGGACCTATCAACGCGGCTTTTCGTGTCGTTCCCTCTTTGCGCCGGCAGTCACGGCGACGGCGGGATGCCTGGGCTCCTGCCAGTCCTCTGAAGGGAACTGCCATTCTATAAGCGAAGTACTATATAAGGGTGCTGGCTTGCATCGGAGAGCTCCATCCCTCCACGTGGGGTTATAACATAATTTCGGCATAAACGCCGGGTAGCAAAGGTTTAAGTCAAAGTTGCGCGTTGAATAACTTCGGAGGTGTTTCATCTGGCTGATAACGTCTACGTGGTTGGCCACAAAAGCCCAGACACTGACTCAGTAGCTGCGGCCATATCCTATGCGAACCTGAAAAACCAGCTGAACATGCCGGAGATTTACGTCCCGGCTGCGGCGGGAACCATCAACAGCGAGACCAAGTTCGTCCTCGATCACTTCGGCGTCCCCGTGCCGGAGACGATCACCGACGGCAAGGGGAAGAAGATCGTCCTCGTCGACCACAATGAGGTCGCCCAGGCGGTGGACAACATCAAGGAGGCGACCATTATGGAGGTCGTAGACCACCATAAGATCGGCGACATCACCACTCCGAACCCCATCTTCTTCCACAACGAACCCGTCGGCAGCACCGCGACCATCGTCTCGGCGATGTACGATCAGTTCAACGTCCCCATCACCAGAGAGATGGCTGGCGTGATGATCTCCGCGATCCTCAGCGATACCGTCCTCTTCAAGTCCCCCACCTGCACCGAGAAGGACAAGGAGCAGGTAGCAAAGCTTGCCAAGATAACCGGTGAGGACTATCAGCAGTACGGGATTGCGATGCTCACCGCCAAGAGCGACATATCCTCGAAGACCGCCCTGGATATCGTCAAGGGCGATTACAAGCACTTCGACTTCGCAGGGACGAAGGCTGGCGTCGGCCAGATCGAGGTCATGGACCTCTCGGTCCTCGCGCCCAGGAGGAAGGAGATCCTGGACGAGATGGAGAAGGTGAGGAAGGATGAAGGTCTCAGCTTCGTTCTGATCATGCTCACCGACGTCATGAAGGAGGCGAGCGATCTCCTCTTCGTGGGAACCCCGGTGGACAAGTTCGAGAAGGCCTTCGAAGGGAAGATGGAGAACAGCTCCATCTACAAGAAGGGGGTCTTGTCGAGGAAGAAGCAGGTCATCCCCCCGCTGGAAGCGGCCTTCAAGTGAGGGCAGGCTTCATCTATTTTTATATTTTCTACCTGCTCGGATGGACCTTTCTGTTCCCCATCCTGACCAGGGGCTTTGAGAGGTGCCTCCTGGCGCAGGGCGGAACCTCGTAGAACCCCTCTTCGATCTCCCGCGGGATCGCGGCCAACACCTTCCCCTCGGTCCTGGTCTTGCACACTCTGCACCGGTAACCCTGCCCCCGGCCCGCCGACTTCATCCGCCGTCCGCAGGAGGGGCAGAGGGGGGCCGTCCGGGCTTCCAGCACGGCCAGGCGGACCACCTCCATCTTTTCGATGTTCAGGGTCCTCTTCTTTACGGCTCCGTAGACCTCAATGGTATCTCCGGGAGCGAGGGCCTTCACCTTATCCCTGAAGTTCTTCGTCGGCTCGAATGCGGCGCAGACGATGGCGCTCGTTCCGTCCTCTGAGGCCAGGGGGAAGAAGAGGTGCCCCCCCTCGATGGCCTCAGGTTTCTCGACCACCACGCCCTGAAGGTGGTAGCTTCTGTCCTCGACCACGCCGCCGATCTCGCCGGGGCTGATGTGGGCGTCCGTCCCCTGATTTGTTTTGTAGATCACGGTCCTCTCGGGAGGCTCAGACCTGATCGTCTTCAGGGCCGCCCGGAGGATTTCAGGGTCCTCGCCCCGGATCCCGAAGAGGACGGGGTCCCTGGAGTGGGGGGCGAAGACCACCTTTCGGTTGTGGTGGTCGACGGTGTCCCAGGTCCCGGGGTAGGTGAGCTCGTCGGCCCTCCAGACCGACTCCTCGTCGATCTCTCGGGGGGTGCCCCACCGCTCTGGCCGCCGATAGGCCAAAAGCTCGTAGGTGCAGTCAGGAAACTCTGCCCCCATCGCTGCCAGGGCCCCGATGAGGCCCTGCCCGTTTTTGAATGAACGGGACCACAGGTCATATCGATCGATGATCTTCTGGGCCTCCTTAACCTCCAAAACCTCGGAGAGGGCCCTCCGGTAGAAGATGGAGAGCTCCTCGGGCACGGTCTCTGCCACCACCAGGCCGGGGTTGGTCTTGGGACCGGAGAAGTCGGACAGCTCCATCAGGGTCTCCAGGGCGATCTTCTTGGCCTCAAGAGGCCGGTCGGTTTCTAAGGAGAAGGAGATGGCGGCGTTCCCCCGGGTCTTGAACTGGACGGTGGGGTTGAGCCTGACCAGCTTGGGGAGGCCGATGATCTCGCCCAGCCCTTCGAGCCTCTCCATCATCACCGCCGCGAGGTAGGTGGTGCAGAGCCCGTCTTCGGAATCGGTATCGTCTACGCCTATGATCATCATGATGGTGAACCTTTAAATAACGGCTGAGCCCAAAGCGTATACGACCATGAATAAGGAGTTTCTGACCGATCGGGTCTCTGATCTCCTGATGAGGTCGGGATTTTCTGTCTCCGACCGGTGTTACGTGAGGCCGAGAAGCTTCGATCTGGCGGCGAGGCGAGGTGGCGTCCTCCTTATTCTCAAGATCCTCTCAAACATCGACGGTCTCAACGAGAAGACCGCGGTGGAGATTCGCCGCCTGGCTAAATACCTTTCCGGAAACCCTCTTCTTGTCGGGGAGAAGACCAGGGACCACGGCCTGGAGGGCGGCGTCGTCTATTTCAGGTATGGGGTTCCCACCGTCAGCTTCACCACCCTCTCAGACTGGATCGTCGAGGACGTCCCTCCCCTGGTCTACGCCGCCCACGGGGGGCTCTACGTCAAGATCGACGGCCCCCTCTTGAGAAAGCTCCGGCTTGAGAGCGGCGTATCTCTGGGGGCTCTGGCCTCGGAGCTATCCGTCTCTCGGCGGACGGTCAGCAAGTACGAGATCGAGAGCATGGACACCACCATCGAGGTCGCCCTCAGGCTTGAGGAGCTCTTCGGCCGGGAGCTGATAAAGCCGGTCGAGATCCTGGAGCCCAAAAAGCCAATTGCAGAAGAGCTGGAGAAGATCGATGACAAGGTTCTTCGACACCTGGCCTCGATCGGCTTCGACGTCTTCCCCACGGCCCAGTCTCCTTTCAACGCCATCACCCAGAAGGAGGATATGGTGGTCCTCACCGGCCTGGGGAAGTTCTCCTCGACCTTGCTCAAGAAGGCGAGGCTTATGAGCAGCCTCTCGATCGTGACCAAGACCTTCTCTGCGGTGATCGTCGATGGCGAGACCAAGGTCGAGAGGGTCGAGGAGACGGCGGTGATCGAGAGCCGGGAGCTGGAGCTGATCGACAAGACCAGCGAGTTCGCAGACCTGATGTCGGAGAAGCAGGACCGATGAGGCGCTTCTCGTGCTCGATCATCCATCTTTTCGGAGGGGATCGTCTTGATCACCGGCCTCTCTGAAAGGCTGGAGCGGTCCGGGAAGGTCTTCGTGGTGGCGGTGGCCGGAGACAGCGGGTCCGGCAAGACCACCCTATCCCGGGGGATCAGAAGGCTCCTCGGCGACGACCTCATCTCCACCTTCAGCACGGATGACTACCACAGCTTCGACCGTCGAGAGAGGAAGGTACGAGGCATAACCCCGCTGAACCCGGAGGCAAACCACCTGGACCTCCTGGCGGAGCACCTCGGGGCCTTGCGAAGGGGCGAGGCGATCAACAAGCCGGTCTACGACCACACCGAGGGAAAGATCAGAGGTCCGATCCCCTTCAGGTCGGCTCCGGTCCTGATCGTGGAGGGGCTTCACCCCTTTTATACCCAGAAGCTTCGGGAGGAGACGGACTTCAAGATCTTCGTCGACCCCAGCCGAGCCGTCAAGAGGCGCTGGAAGATCAAGAGGGACTGCGTCGACCGGAACTACGAACGGGAAAGGGTGTATAAAGAGATCCTGGAGCGGGAGCCCGACTACAAGCTCTACGTCGACGTCCAGAAGATCTACGCCGACGCCGTGGTCAAGATCGAGGACTCGCGGCTTCCTCCTCCCTTCGACTTGGAGACTCCTCCCCAAAGGTACTCAGTAAGGCTCATCCAGAAGATGATGGGGGCGACTCCGTCGGGGGTGGACCTGACCATCGACCTGTCCGCCCTATTCCGTCTCGCTGAGAGCGAGTTCTCCATCTCTTTGCAGCGGGACGACTACTACGGCAAAAGGGTGAGCGTCCTGACCGTCGACGGCGAGCTTCATCGGTCCATGATCGAGGGGCTCGAAGAGAAGCTCTGCCGCCTCTCGGGTTCCAGCTCGCCCATCTGCGACCGCTCCGGAGAGGACCGGATCAGCTCCACGGGGATGGCCCAGATCCTCCTCTCCTGGCGGCTCTTGGAGATGCTCGATCTCCACCTGTCCGGCCTCGGAGTCTGAAGGCCCATCTTCGCAAACTTGCGCCCCATTTCTCAGTCTACCCTCTTGAACCTCTCACCCTTCACCCCGCATACCGGGCACTTCTCCGGCGGCTCCCTCTCGGCGGTCATGCCGCAGACCGGGCAGACGTAGTAGGGGTAGCTCTCGTCCTTTTTCGCCTCCAGGTTCTCCATCATCTGGTGGTAGAGGCCGGCGTGGATCTCCTCTACGTCGTTTGCGTATCGGAAGCTCCTCTCCGCGGCCCGCTCCCCATCGGCCCTGGCGGCGTCGATCATCGTCGGGTACATCTCCTTGAACTCGTGGGTCTCCCCGGCGATCGCCTCCCTCAGATTCTCCTTGGTGGACTTGACCGCCTTCATCGCCTTCAGATGGTTTATTGCATGAACGGTCTCGGCCTCGGCGGCGGCCCGAAAGAGCCTTGCAGCCTGAGGGTAGCCCTCCTGATCGGCCTTCTCGGCGAAGGCGAGGTACTTTCGGTTCGCCATCGACTCACCGGCGAAGGCCTCATGGAGATAATCTTCTGACTTGGACATGGTGGAAGTTTATCAAACTGATTCGATAAAAGGGTGTGGGGCCTCTTGTGAAAATGTGGAATTTCTACCGCTTGCTATCGTAGAACCTCCAGAGAGGATTTTGATCTCCCGGAGATTCGGGAGATCAAACTCAAAACTCTTTAGTACCCGGCAACCCAGAATATCAGCTCATGCTCAGCATCGACGAGGGAAGGAGGGCCGTGGCCCTGGCAAGAGAGGCCCTGACGGCTTACATCAATCGCAAAGAAAGGATAAAGCCGGAGGATCTGCCCCCCGCCTTCGGAGAGAAGGCCGGGGTCTTCGTGACCCTGCACCAGGACGGCGATCTCCGGGGGTGCATCGGCTACCCGGAGCCGGTTATGAAGCTCGGGCGGGCGATAGTCGACTCGGCGATCAACGCCGGAGCAAACGACCCCCGGTTTCCTCGGGTGAGGCCTGAAGAGCTTTCCCATATCGAGATCGAGGTGACGGTCCTGACCCCCCCGAGGCCCTATGATGTACGAAACCGGGATCTTCCCGGGGCCGTGAAGATCGGGGAGCACGGCCTCATCGTCAAGAGGGGGATGTGGTCGGGGCTCCTCCTCCCTCAGGTGGCGACGGAGTGGGGGTTCGACCCCGCAGACTTCCTCTGTCAGACCTGCGTCAAGGCGGGGCTTGCTCCCGACTCCTGGATCGATGAGGAGACGGAAGTTCTCTTCTTCGAGGGTCAGGTCTTTGCCGAGGTGGCGCCGGGGGGCGAGGTGGTGGAGAAGGACATATGCAAGTGCGCATGATGAAAACGGGTCTCTATCTGGAATGCTTAGTGATTCGCGGCTTATACCGCACCATGAATCTGAGATCTTTTGATGGGATTGCTGAATTGAACATTGTAAGATAATCTATTTATACGTCCGTTTTTTTACAAATCTGATATCCAAAAGAACCGAAGGCACAGCGAACTGCAAATTGGAGCTGTATTATATCCCAAATTAATTTAAGCCCACATAATATTCAATAATATAAGTAATTCATGGTGCTATTCTATTAACTAAATTAAAATACGCCGCGGGAATATATTTATATCAGAAAATTACAAAGTACATGAAATGAGGATATAATTATGTCAATTGATGACCATTTATTAACCCGAGAATCCTTAGAAAGGTTTAAAGAGGCACATCCCGAACTCGATTCTGTAACCAAGATATTATCGCGCTATCCTGTATCCGAGAATGGAGATGGAGAAGAGGGCTTCATACGCGACTTTGCAGATGAACTCGACGGAGGCTCCCGGGAAGCAAGACAGGTCTACAGAATGGCGGCGAATATCCAGGAAAAGGCCGCTTTGATATGGGCAAATATCAGCGATGCTGCGTCACCCCATTTTAATCAGGCGCTATTCAATAACTTACCAGAAGATTTTCTCCAGCAGTTACAATCTATCCCCGGTTATAATCGGTTGTTTGGCAGCCTCGACTATTTGGAATGTGACCATTGCCGCTCGATCTTTAGCCCTGCAGCTTATTTCGTAGAGCTGATGAGATTTGTGGAGACGAATATCACAAGCAAAAATAAAAGTACATCTGAATGCGAGGATGGAATTCCAGATAAATGCGTGCTGAAATACCGGAGACCTGACCTTTATGAGATGCAGCTGAACTACAGCAATACGAATGATCTTATACCCTACATCGATCTGGTAAACGAGCTGTTGGAAGTATTCATCAAAAATGAAGAAACTGCAGAAAAGGATGCTTATGAACTTGTGGAAGATGCGGTCTTTCCGACGAGCCTTCCCTTCAACTTGCCCTTAGAAGAGATTCGCAGCTACCTTAAGCAATTGGGGACGAGCCTATACCAGATTTATAAGGTGTTTGAAAATCTACACGATGCCAATACAAGAAGTTTGACTGCAAGAGAGTTTTTGGAGCTTTCTCCAAAGGAATTCAACCTCATTAAATTTGAGAACTCCTCGCCATCAGATCTCTCAGAGTACTATGGCGATCTTCCCCTAACAGGCGAAAACGGATTGGAGAATGTGGATCTCTTTTTGGAGCAGACAAGGCTGACACGTCAAGAGCTCAATGAGCTGATCTTTCAGGATTTAGATCGCCATGAACTCAATGCGGGGCTGTCCAGGCTGTTCTTCGTCAACAATGTGGATGATGGGCAGGGGGCCCTTGGGATCTTCCATGACGACGAGGGATACGAAAAGTTGCTCAATCTCAGCCTTAAAAAGCTTGATCACATATACCGATTTGTGAAGCTATCCCGTAGCTTGGGCTGGTCTTTTACAGATCTTGACTGGTCCTTGAGGTCATTGTGCGAATCTTACATACCAGAAAAGGTAATGATGTTTGATGGGATCAACGATTATGTAACTTGCCCAAATGCCGAGAACCTAGATCTGACTCAAGCATTCACGATTGAAGCCTGGATCAATCCAACCCGATCCGGGAGAAATGCGGTAGTGGGGACGTTGATCCGCGATGGCAGTCGTCAATTTCACGTCTTTTTCGGGCTTGGCCCCTCCAATGAGTTAATATTCCGGGTTAGGAAAAGTATCGAGGATGGAACTGAGTTTAATACGGAATTTGGGCTTACGAGTGATCGTCTCGTCCCTCTGAGGGTATTCACCCATGTAGCTGTTGCGGTGGGCGGCGACAACGCAAGACTTTACATCAACGGGCAACTGGATAATGAAGCGGACATTGTTGGAACCCCAATAGATCCGACGAGTTCTGCTCAGGTGAATCTCAATATCGGCAAAGATCTCTACGATGAATATTTCGACGGTTGCATAAAGGATGTCCGGATCTGGCGATCCGCCCGCGGCCAGGCGGCGATCGAGGATAATATATATTGTCGGTTCACAGGTCGGGAAAACGATTTGATGGGATACTGGCCTCTAACTGAGTGGAATACGCTCTTCGATCTGACGCCGAATGGCAATGACGGGATCATGGGCGGGGAGGAGTTTGTCACCCAACCTAACTGGGTGAGCAAGGACTTGATACTCGACCCATTGCCAGATCGGGGAGATGGAACTGGCTATCAGTTCAACGGCGTCGATCAATACCTGGCGGCCCGAGGGGTCGAGTACGGAGAGTTCGACCAGATGACCCTCGAAGCGTGGGTCAAAGTTGAGGGCGATGGGGACAATTGTATCATCTGCATGAACGATGAACTGGAAAATCTCGACTTCGTTCTGTGGATTGACAGTTCTGGTAAGCTGACTTTTGACATCGGGACTATATCTTATCAAAGCGTCGGATCTATTGAATCACAGCAGCTCACACATGTATGCATCGTTCTAGAAAATTCCGAAATCAGGATTTACATAGATGGGATTTTAGACAAAACGATTTCACTTTCATCCCAAGTCAATTTCATGCTAAACGAACGTAATCTGAACATCGGCAGGTCTTTCGACGATAATTATTTCAATGGAGTCATTAAAGAGGTTCGCCTCTGGAACAGGGCTCGCGACCAAGATCAGATCGCCCTATATATGTACCGTCCCGTTCCTTCGGGAGAGGCGGGGCTGATCGGCTACTGGCGTCTGGACGAAGTTGAAGATGGAATCGCAGAAGACCTTTCTTACAGCCAGAACCACCTCTATCTGGGCGGCATTCCCGAAGATTACATGCCCGAACGGAGGACGACGGATAGATTAGAGCCAGAATCGTTTCAGATACCCTTGGATGGGACGGCGCTCCAATTTGATGGCGATAACGACGTCATCGTCATCCGCAATCCGAAGAACTGGGGCCTTGGCAAGTATGAGCGACTGACCTTGGAGCTGTGGTTCAATCCATTGGATGAAGACCGGTCAGATGAAAGACAGGTGATCTTCTCTCAGGGGGATGCCGAGGCGGGATTGAACATCTACCTTTACAACGATCAGCTGCATGTATTGTCGTGGAAGAACAACTTTGAGAAAACCGAACTCCAGCAGTCCGTCTTCAAGACCGGGCCTATCGAGTACGGCAGCTGGCACCATATAGCGGTGACCAACGATGAGTTTCCCACCCCAAGCCCCCTTCCAGCAGACAACGTGGAATTCAGGGCGTACCTGGACGGAGAAGCCCTGAAGATGGAGGGCAATTCGGAGGTCGCTAGCGGGTATCGGCTGAGCCCGGTGGGGCCCGCCTATCTGGGGGGGCTCGGTCAAGAAGGGACAACCCGTTTTAACGATGCTTATTCCGAACCAGATCAAGAGCATCTGTATTTCTTTGCGGGTCGGGTCGCCGACCTTCGCCTGTGGAAGACGGTCAAAACTGCTGAAGAGATCGAACAAGATCGTCATTTTGCACCAGAGATCACAGAGGACCTGGTCGCTTACTTCCCCATGGACGAAGGTGAAGGCTGGCTGGTCAGAGATCGGGCTAGCGAGCAGCACGAAAATAGGCACGTGGGCACTCTCCAAAAGCGGAACATCGCGCTCATCACCAAAAGAACAGATACCGAGCTGGTCAACGTCTACTCCCACTATGTCGATCCGGACGCTGCCGATCCGGGAGCGTTGGGGTGGAAAGACTACGTATATTCCGGCAGAATGCGGATAACCGAGGAGAACGCTGCCGTCGGCATCACCTTCTTAAGCCGGCACCCTGAAAATGTCGATCAATACTACGCCTTGCGGCGGGATGGCAAAGATGATACATTCCATCTGGTCGCTCATCCCCTCGGAGTTCAGAACGTCAAGAGCTCCGATGCGGATGCGGACAAGACCGATTCTGAAGTCGTCCCTGATGTCGATATATGGTATCGCTTTTTAGTAGAAGTTATGGATGAGAATTCCCGAACCACCATCAAAGCTAAAGTTTGGCCAGAAACCGAAGCAGAACCTGCAGATTATCAAATTGATGCATTTGACGACTCTGACATTCGCATCGTCAGCGGCACAGTTGGCTTATGGACGTCAGGGGCCAGCGAGGGCTCTCGGCAATTCGACAACCTGAGAGTATGGCCTGCCTCGATACCGGATCCGAAGCTGCTTGACCTTCTCCTTAACGTCAACTTCGAGGCGAAATCACAGATGCCAGAGCCTGAGAAGTGGTCCGATACATGCGATCGCCTCAAGCCTGCAGGTGACGAGGTTCTGTTCAAGCAGGTCGTAGTCGGCAGCGGTGGTGATGTCGCCTTCGGCACCGATTCTACAGATGCGAACATTCACTCTCATTACAATCCAGCTAATTTGGATATCGATGTTTTAGGGTGGAAAGATTACGTTTACCGGGGCAAGATGCGAATGACCGATCCTGAGGGCGGCATTGGGGTGACGTTCCTGAGCCGTTATCCTGAGGATATCGACCAATACTACGCTCTGCGGCGGGATGGCAAAGATCGTACATTCCATCTGGTCGCTCATCCCCATGGGGTCCAGAGCGTCAGCTCCGATGCGGACAAGATGGATTCAGGAATCGAACCTGAACCGAACACCTGGTACCACTTCCTGATCGAACTCGAAGATACGGGAAGCCGAACCGAGATTCGGGCTAAGGTCTGGACCGAGGGCGACCCCGAGCCCTCCGAGTTTAAGATTGAGGCCTATGATGACAGCAGCATTCGCCTCACCTCTGGTACGGTTGGGGTGTGGGCATCCGATGCCGGCTCAAAGTATTTCGACAACCTGAGGGTTTATCATGACGTTCTATTATCTGAAGACTTCGATGCTTATTCTGAGAATCAAGATCCGGAGTGTTGGAGAGATACGAAATCGGGATACAGCAATGATGAAGACGATTCTATCTTCAAAACATTTGAGGTCGATGGAGATAAGGTCTTCGGAACTGCGTCTATAAAAAATTACATTCATTCGCATTACTGCGGTGCGGATGCTCGGAATTGGGATAGTTACGTGTACACGGGCAAGATGCGCATTAACGATTTGGGTGGTGGCATCGGAGTTACCTTCTTCAGCCAATATTTCAAATATATCGGGAACTACAGGCGATATTATCGGCTGGGGTATGATCCCTATGGCCCATATGATGATGGCTCTATGAGGCATAATTTTTATCTTTCCCCCCATCCTCCCTACGGGGTGCCTCCGATGAAGGGGAGATATCTTACGGATGTAAGCCCCGTGCCAAATACTTGGTACCGTTTTTTGATCGAGGTCGAGGGGACAGGAACTCAAACAAAAATACTGGCTAAGATCTGGCCCGAATCCGAAACAGAGCCCCCCGAGTTCCAGATTGAAGCCTATGACGATGGCGGCGATCGTCTGAACAGCGGCACAGTGGGCGTCTGGGCTTATGGTAGAGGCTCCAAATACTTTGATGACCTGGAGGTTGTCGGAGAAGTGCTGCTCTCAGAGATGCTCGGCTCAGAATACTGGAAGGAGGTTGGAAGTAGAAATCGGCACGAGAAAGATGATTCTCTCTTTAAGACCGTCGATACGCTGAACAACGATCTGCGATGGAAGGCGATAGAAGATGATTATCCCGTCATCCTCCGTCCTCTGAGCCGAACGGCGCTGGAATTAGATGGCCAGATGAAATATCTGGCGACAGAGGCAGAGGGGCTGGAGCTCTTCCAGCTCACTGCGGAGGCTTGGGTAAATCTTTCCAAAATCAAAGAAAGCCCGATACTCAGCCTCGTTGCCGGTTATCCGGATGGGTCGAAAGCTGCACTGATCTTTGGGATCGATGCCTCCGGTCATCTCAAACTTGAACGGGTTCCAGGAACAGAATTGGCTGTTGGCACGGTTTCAGTCGGCGTTGGAGAGTTCGTCCACGTGGCTGTCAGGCTGGAAGAGGGGAACGTCACATTCTTCGTGAGCGGTGACGCTGAAGAATTGACTCCATCTCAATCTGATTCGCTCAATCTGAAGATCGAAAGCCTGGAGATCGGCAGGGATTTTGATGGACATTATTTCGAGGGCGAAGTTAAAGAGGTGAGGATCTGGAAGACCGCAAGGAGCTCAGATGAGATATCCTCGTGGATTTACCGGCGACCCGTCGTGTCAGATGATCTGGTCGGCTACTGGTCCCTGGGAGAAGACGAGGGAATCGTAGCCACAGACGCCTCCACCAATAAGAACCACATGAGGCTGGGGGGCCTTGTAAGCGCCCGTCGACCTGAATTGGTTGATCTGGATGAGCCTGATCTCGGTTTCTGGCGGCCAGAGCGGAATGTCCTCGATTTCAGCGGTACCAGCCACATCGTCACCTTCAACGGCGACAATGAGGGGGCCGTCTGCCAACGGCGTGCCGTGGAAGTCTGGTTCCGGGTAGAAGACAAGACCATCTCTCATCGCAAGCAGGTCATTTATCAGGAAGGAGATAACGAGCGCGGTCTGAACATCTACGTCTATGACGGCTCGCTGTACCTTGGCGGCTACAATATAAATGAGAGCCAGTGGGAAGGAACCTGGCTTCACACCGACAGGATCGAGTCTTGCAGGTGGCACCATGCAACGCTCGCCCTGGACGGGAGGGGTGAAGTGCGGGACGAATCTCTCCAGGCGTTCCTGGACGGCAAGTTCGTGGACGAGGGTCCAGCTTCCCAGCTCTGGGAACACAAAAACAGCTTCAGATTGGGGGGGGCCATAGATCAGTTCAGGTTCCACGACGAAGAGGTCTACGATGCTGAGGCTGAGATCCCGTCAGATCACCATTTCAGAGGCCAGATACTGGATCTGAGGGTGTGGAACACCATACGCACCCTCGACCAGATAACGGAGAACCTCTACCGACTGCCCACCGATGGCGGGGAGCCTTCCCTGAAAGACGAGCCCGGTCTATATTTGTGGTGGCAGTTTGACGAAGCTGTGGATAGTCAAATCCAGGATCTATCCGGGCATGGTCATGTTGCAGAGTTCGCGAACGGACAGCTCAAACCCATTCAGCTGCCCCCCGAAAACAGGCTCCCTTCTGCTTCGCTGGATGAACTCGTTCTGGACGGGATTGCGGCCATCAAGAACCTCAAAGAGGGACATCGATGGTCCGTCGATCGGCTCTGCGCCCTGTGGTACAGCATCAAGCACTTCGGAAAGGAAGACCAGACGGTCCTCTTCGATAAGATCTTCAACCCGGAGGGGAGTGTGATCGAGCGATGGGATTGCTATCTGGATCAACCGATCCGCTGGGATAAGACTGGAGTGGAGGATCGGGAGAGGGACCGCAAGATACGCTCGCGTCTGATGGGCGCGCTGCGCGTTTCCCACGATGACCTCAATGCCATCGTCGAGCACCTCAGCCGCGAGGACGAGAAGATCATCGATCTGGACCATCTTTACCTGGACCAGATGTATCGGCTGGCTCAGCTGGCAGGCATTCTGCATCTGGGAGTCAGCGATCTCTTAGAGCTGTTATCGCTGGTCGATAAATCGACTCCGCATACCCCCCAGGAGGTTGTGGAGCTCGAAGAGTTTGTCCAGTGGATGAAGAGTGCCGGGTTGAAGGTTGGGGATCTCGTCTTCATCACTCACGATCCCGACGATCTCGGAGGGAGCGTCTCTTTCTTCAAGGAGGCAGATGTTCTCGACCTGGCAGACGACCTGATCGACCGGGCAGAGAATCTCCTGATAAAAGGGGACTCTTTCAGAGCAGATCAGATCAGCCCGGCAGAATCGGTCGATGTATTCGATTTCCTCCGAGGAGAGGGGCTGATAAGCGAGGTCGTTAACGAGAAGAGCGAAGTGATCGGCGGAGCAGTGACGCCAAAATACTCCGAGACGTTCGACCTTGCACTCCTGCTGCCAGGGCTTGCAGAGGGGCATAACTGGATCGGGGAGTTTGACGCCTTAAAATCCGAGTTCGATCAGTTCAGGTCCCAGCTTGGAGACGAGATAATTGGACGCCTGATAGACCACAATTTCATCGATTCGGATGGATTGGTTCTCGATAAGCCGGAGGGATACGGCCCGGATAGCCTCGAAGCCATCCTCGAAGGCGCAAGTTATCCTCAAAATATTCTGGTCAAGATTAAGGAAAAACTGCCTCGAGTATCAGAAGTCCTGGAGCTGAGAAAGTCCATTCAAGACGAGATTCTTAGCAAAGAGGGGCCGGTTCACATAGCCCTGCAGAAGGCGGGGGACGATCAGAAGAACGCCGTTATATCCGGAGTTGCCGGCCTCTTTGACGTTCAGCCGGACTTAACGTCGGTCTTCTTCGATTCCTTCCGCGATAAGGGCGGAATGGAAGCCTCGGAGATGCTCATCGAGCTGAACGACGTCCACGAATCAAGGTCCATTTCAGACGCTCTCGCCGCCTATCTGGCCAAGTTGAGCAAGGTTCTCCATCTGGCCGATCTCCTCGGGCTCGCCGTTGCCGAGGTGGGGGCGTTGCTCGAAGATCCGGAGATATTCAGCCTGAGCGACGTTCTTCGGCCCACCCTTCAGGAGCTGCACGATCTCTTCGGGTTCAAGCAGCTCCAGGCCGCCTTCGAAGACGCCGAGGGCAAGTTGATCGAGCTCTTGAGCCTGGAAGCTGATGATTCCGACGCCATTCTGAAGGCGATCGACGACCTCGCCGGCTGGGAGCCGCGGCAGGTGGAATCCCTTGTTCGGCACTTCGGTTCCATCCAATACAACCGCATTGCAGATCTGAGCCGGATGAAGGCGTGCTTCGACCTTACCCGGTCTCCGCAGGTGGATATCGACTTTATGATCCAGCTTGCGGATACGAGCCTCCTTGGAACGGACGAGGAGTTCGGCTTCTACTCCCAAAAGGCGGCTCTGCTGCTGGAGGTTTTGCGGGCTAAGTACACCGACGAAGAGTGGCCGAAGGTTTACAAGCCGATTCGCGACCAGCTGGCGGTTCAGAGGCGCGATGCCCTCCTCAGTCTGGCCATGTTGAAGCTGAAGCTGGACCCAGAGTACGAGGGGAGGAAAGATCCTGACATCTTCCACCAGTACTTCCTCCTCGACTTCCAGGTTGGAAGCGAGGTGGATACATCCCGGATCGTGCAGGGGACTGCAAGCCTGCAGCTCTACGTGCAGCGGTGTTTGATGAACCTGGAGAGGGGGGTCGATCCGGCGACGATCCCGACCGAGGAGTGGGAGTGGGTCAAGAACTACCGGGTATGGGAGGCAAACCGCAAGGTCTTCCTCTACCCCGAAAATTACATCGAGCCCGATCTGCGGGATACGAAGACCCCCATCTTCGAGGAGCTGGAGCAGGAGCTTTTGCAGTCCGAGATAACCCAGGAATCCGCAGAAGCCGCCTTCACCCACTACCTGGAGAAGTTCGCCGAGGTCGCCGACCTGAAGATAGTTGGAAGCTATCTCCACACCGATGTGACCGACGTCCGGAGTGCAAACCCGGCCGAGCGGGACGAGGTCCTTTACCTGGTCGGGCGGACCGACAAAGATCCCAGGATCTACTACCTGAGAGAGCACGTCAAGGATGAATTTGGGGCGCGGTGGCTTCCCTGGAAGAAGATCGACCTGGCCATAAACTCCGATTTTGCGACGCCGGTCTACGCGTTCGGAAAGTTGTTCCTGTTCTGGACAGAGTTCACGAAGCTTACAAAATCGGTAGATAGAAAGCTCAGCGATCGAATTCTGGAGGATTATGGCGCGGATTTCCTCTCCAAGGTGTTTACGGATCCCATCTCTGAAGATGACATCGAAAAGATTAAAACCCTTAATATAAAAATTAATGAGGTCGAAGCTGACGGATTCTCTCTGGTAGAGCGACACGACTTAGTTAATTTACTTCCCCGTACAGGTCATTATAGTTATATTTATTGGCGATTCAATTACATGGATAATTATTATTTAACAGGTGGTTTCGTCACCGATCTTCCTGAATTGAGGAACTGTGTACAGGAGGCATATTATGAGATCATTCTATATTATAATGCAAAACGCGAATTGGAAGCTGAATTAAGTCCTGAATGCATTGAGAAGCTGCAAGATGGGACGTGGGAGATCGATGATGAAGAGGGCTACTTGCTCATTACTGAACGCGATCAGAGGGTGCAGGAGACGATATATGTTTACAACACCGCTGTAAAGTACTCCTATTTAAATTTCAATAACGTCTGGATACAACCTCAAACCTATGCGGAGCTGGGTAACGAATTAACGGAGAGTATGCACAGAGAGTCCAGGTGGCAGAGGGTGTATGCCCAACAGGTAATGGAATTTGAGCCTGAGTATGTGTTTAGGTGGGGCGAGGTTCCAGGAAATGATGACGAAATACTCAGAGAATTTCTAACTAAGAAATTCGGTTATGATTGGGTAGAATCTGCAAACATCGAAAAAACCGATAGTGGTAATACAATTGAAGTTTCTACCCAAGAAGATTCACTTATACTATGTCTTAACGACGAAAAAACCGAAGTAATCCTGAAAATCGAAGGCGTTAGGACTTATGAATTCATGGCAAAGATGAAAAAATCTGAGCTAACGATATACGATCAACCGCAACCCAAAGAAGAAAATGATGCAGAGGTTCTACAGATTGATGAGCGTACTCAGCTAAACAAGGTGATTGCAAAGTTCGATATGAGTGAGCTAACATTGGAGTTTTGGACGAAATTCATAAACTCAGTTACAGGTTTCCCAGGATGGCTAGACTCGATCACAGAAGAGGACATTGGATCTCTACAAAAATCTGTAAGGCTTATTGATTATGATAATGGCAACTTCAATGTCACATCGACCAACAAAATAACGATTTCTCAGGCGTATGAAGCTGCAACAGAGACGGCAGACTTAATTGAAGTGGCATACGACTCCGTCGAAGATGCACAAAATCCCGGCAGTGATAAACAACGCCTATACCAGGTGGCGGCTAATAAGGCAGAGCAGGCAAGGAATAGGGCTGATCAAGCCAGTTTTGCGGATTCCGCCAATGTTGCCCTCCTTGCAGAAAATGCCAAAATAGCGGCTGAAAATGCTATGAATAAAATATCTGAAGCATCTGCCACCAGACAGGACGCAACAGATACCCGACAGGCCGCAATCGTAGCTCGACAGGCCGCAACTGAAGCTCGGGAATGGGCTAACGAACCAGGGCTTGACCCAGAGGAAATAGAGCGGCGTGAACAAGAAGCAACACGTCTTGAAGATGAAGCAACACGTCTTGAAGATGAAGCAACACGTCTTGAAGAGTTAGCAACGGAACTTGAAGATGAAGCAACACTCCTTGAAGCTGAAGCTTTGAATAAAGTAACCGAAGCGCGTGATGCAGCAGAAGACGCAGTTAAGAATACACCAAAGTGGGAATCAAATGCTGTGACACTCACCGTTCAGCTCTGGGGAGATGAACTGACAACTGATCTGGATTACGATACCTGGCAGCACATCGCCATAATATTTGGTGGGAGTGATGATGGGGGCTATGCTGTATCTTTGCACAAGAATGGCGCAGAGACACCTGTTCCGGGGTCTCTGACCGGGCAACGTTTGCCCCCACAAAAATCGTTGGTTATAGGCAATCAAGAGGCGGATGTTGCGACTGTTTTTATCGCTCAGATGAGCGAATTCAGGCTCTGGAATCATGTGAGAGATATTGATGCGATCAATAACGAGTTGAATTATCGGAAGACGGGAGAGGAAGAGGGCCTATTTTACCTGCCTTTAAATGTCAGAGAACCAAACTCAATAATGAAGTTGGTAGCATCTGAAGGATTTAATTTTATCATTCCAGTCTTTAAAGGTGAACTGCTAGAGCGGATCGCTGAGCGAGAACGTATAATTCTGTTTTACGGAGATCAAATTGCCAGCTTGCGTAATAACCTTAAAGATAAAAGCTTCGACATAACACTTGAACCCAAATTGCAGGATATTTGGGATGTTGACCTGAGTTATTATCAAGATAGTGAGAACTTGCCCAAAGCCGCACTTAGGCTGAAGGTTACATGGGGGCTTAAGATCAACGATTTTGTTTCAGGTGAGGATGAGGCGGTTCTGGCTCCGATGCAAAACATCGACACTTATCCAACAATTTATTTATTAGGAGAATTAGTTAAAGAAGAATCATCGTTTGCAGATGTGAATAACCAGCCTGGATGGTACATCGTGGACGTTGGCGATGAGCAGTTCCTGGTCAAGGCGAAGTTTTCAAAGTCCAATGGCGATCTTCTACATATGCCGACGATGGCAGAAATATCAAAGGTGAATTATGGTGGCGCCGATAAGGCCAGTTCACCATTGCCCTTATCCATATCTTACGAACTCGAAGATGGCGATGCTCTTTTCGTTTCGCGTTGGCCGTTAACGCCCAGCACAAAAGTATTCACGTTTGAACGGCTGAACACCTATTCTGTTTACGAACTCAGTGAAAGCCTGTTTACGGGCGGCATCGACAAATTGCTGAGTCTTGGGTCGCAGCACTCAAAGGAGATGAATTTCTGGGAGGAGTACGGGACTAATACGGATCTGATTCCCCCGGCCCTCAACAATATACCAAACGAGATCGACTTCCAGGAGGGCGCTTACCGCCTTTACTTCGAGGAGATCTTCTTCCACGTGCCCTTCTTGATCGCCAACAAGCTGAACTCCAATCAGAACTTCGCCGACTCCCAGAGATGGTACCATTACATCTTCAATCCGACATCCAGCGGGAAAGATGACGACCTGGACCGGTATTGGAGGTATCTCCCCTTCAGGGGTCGGAATTTAGATAGCTTGTTTGAACTGCTGACCGACAGCGAAGCCCTTTCGGCCTACCGGAAAGACCCGTTCGACCCCCACGCGATTGCGGCTCTCCGTCTGAACGCCTACCAGAAAGCGGTGGTGATGAAGTACATCGACAACCTCCTGGACTGGGGCGACTCTCTCTTTATGCAGAGCACCCGCGAGTCGATCACCGAGGCGTTGATGCTTTACGTCCTCGCCTACGACCTTCTGGGACCACGGCCGAAGTCGAAGATCATCAAACGGTTCGAAGAGATGGGGACCTACGAGGAGTTCATCCGTGAATATGAAAATTGCACAGATGAAGTAATCCCGGAGTTCTTTACGGAGATTGAGAAGGAGAATTCCACTTGTGCAACTCCCGCCCCCCACAGCAACATCATCACTGACTTCTGCGTGCCCGAAAACGCGAAGTTCATCGGCTATTGGGACCGGGTCGAGGACCGGCTCTTCAAGATCCGCCACAGCCTGAACATTGAGGGCGTATTCAGACAGCTGGCACTCTTTGAGCCGCCGATCGAGCCGATGGATTTGGTGCGGGCGATAGCAGGCGGAGCGAGCATCAGCGGCGCCCTCTCCGCGCTGAACGTTCCCGTGCCGCACTACCGGTACTCGTTCATGCTGGGAACGGCAAAAGATATGACCTCCAATGTGATGGAGCTGGGCTCGGCGCTGCTAGGAGCCATTGAGAGCCGGGATGCCGAAAAGCTGGCCATCCTGCAGAACACTCACGAGAGGGCCATCCTCAACCTGACGACTTCCATCAAGAAGAAAGAGATCGATCTGGCCCAAGAGGCGATCGAGGCTCTGGAGATTAGCAAGAATAGTCCAGAATACAGGAAAGAATGGTATCAAGAGAGAATTAATGAGTTTATGAATGGTGAGGAAGTTGCAGAACTGGTGTTGGTGGGGGTTGCGCAAGGTGTTAAAAGTACTGGAGCTGCCCTTAAAGCCATTTCAGCTGCGACAGCTGGCATCCCTCATGTAACAACCGGTGCAGCGGGGGTGGCCAGCAGTCCATTAACCGTAACGACAGTCGGCGGTCGCACAATTTCTAAACCATTAGGATATGCATCTGAAGTTTTAGGCATTATAGCTGATATTTTGAACACCACCGCCAGTATGACCGCCAAGATGGGCGGATATAAGCGCCGCAAAGCGGGCTGGGAGTACGAAAAGAGCTTAGCCGAGAAAGAATTGGAAGAGATTGAAAAACAGATTGCATCTGCGCAGATCCAGCTGGCGATCGCACGGCAGGAACTTGCCGTCCACACCAAGACGATCCAGCAGAACCAGGAGATCGAGCAGTTCTACCGCAGCAAGTTCTCCAACCAGGCTCTGTACAATTGGATGGTCGGCAGGCTCTCGGGACTCTACTTCCAGGCCTATAAGCTCGCCTACGACATGGCCAAGTCGGCGGAGAAGGCCCTCCAGTACGAGCTGCCGACGAACGAGACTTATATAACCCCCGGCCACTGGGACAGCCTGAAGAAGGGGCTTCTCGCGGGCGAATCTCTGATGCTCGAGCTGAACCGGATGGAGAAGTCTCACCTGGATCAGGATAGCCGGTTCCAGGAGATCGAGAAGACGATCTCGATGAAGAAAACCTTCCCGGGGTCGCTCTTTCTCCTCGTCGCCTCCGGGGCGTGTGAGTTCCGGCTGAGCGAAGAGCTCTTCGACCGGGATTATCCGGGGCACTACTTCAGGGTGATCAAGTCCATCGAGATCGAAGTCAAGACCTCGAGGAGCATGCAGCCCTACGAGTCCCTCAACTCGACCCTCATTCAGCTGGGCAACAAGACCCTGATAGACCCCGATATCGGCGGAGCAAGCTACCTTCTGGACCTCGGCTCCGAGCAGCCCATCTCCAACACCCTCCGGGTGAACTGGAGGGCAAACCAGCAGGTTGCCATCTCCAGAGTCAACGAGAAGGACGACGGCATGTTCGTCCTCGACTTCTTCTGGGACGATCGATACTTCCCCTTCGAGGGGACGGGGGCGGTTTCATCCTGGCGCCTGGAGATCCCGAAGGAGAACAACCCTGACTTCGTAGAAAATAATGTCCTTCTGATCGAGGACGTGTTGATTCATCTCAGGTACACCGCGAAGTACGATCGCGGCGCTTTCAGGAAAGAAGTGGAGAGCCTGCTCCGAGATCTCGAAGAGGCGCGAAGCTGAAGCTCTTCGGTTGCTGGGCTTGACTTGCCTCTTAGCAAGTCGGACGCGATCACAGTGCAGTTTGCGGTTTGGGGTGCCGCATAAGGCAAATTGGAGCGAAGATGCCGCGGTGGACTCGCAAGAGCTGCCTCGGCTCTTCGGACGGCTTCGATAATCACGATGAGGCCGGGCATCCGATCTCAGCCGTTCTTCTTCGGCTTCTTCTCTTGCCCCTTCCTATCTTCCCGCTCCATGGCCTCTTTTGCTAGCCTTATGGCGCATAGCTCGTTGCACATGGTGCAGGTGTCGACATCGACCCCTCGCCGATGGCGGATCTGCCTTGCGATGGCGGGGTTTATGGCCAGGTCGAACTGGGCCGGCCAGTCCAGGTCCCTCCGCGCGACAGCCATCTTCCGGTCCCAGAGGCGGGCTCGATCTTTCACCCCCGCCTTGGCCAGGTCCGCGGCGTGGGCCGCGATCCTGGTGACCATCGTCCCCTCGAAGATGTCCTCCTTCGTGGGGAGGTCCAGGTGCTCGCTGGGGGTGGTGGCGCAGAGGAAGTCGGCGCCGTTCATCCCGGCGATGGTCCCGCCGATGGCGGCGGTGATGTGGTCGTAGCCGGGGGCGACGTCGGTGACGATGGGACCCAGAAGGTAGAGGGGCGCCCCGTCGGTTACGTACTTCATCGCCTTTACGCTCGTCTCGATCTCGTCGGCGGGGACGTGGCCGGGCCCCTCCACCATCGCCTGAACCCCGACCATCCTCGCCCGGTCGACCAGCTCGCCCAGCATTATGAACTCCATGTACTTGGCCCGGTCGCTGGCGTCCTCGATGCAGCCGGGGCGCAGGCCGTCCCCCAGGCTCAAAGTCAGCTCGTGCTCCCGGGCTATGTCCAGGAGGTGGTCGTACTCGGCGTAGTAGGGATTATCCTCCCCGGTCTCGCTCATGTACTTGAGGGTCAGGGAGCCGCCTCTGCTGACGACGCCCATGATCCGGTGGCTGTTCTTCAGCCGCTCGAAGCTGTTCTGGTTGACGCCGACGTGGACGGTGACGAAGTCGACTCCGTCCTTCGCCTGCCGCTCCAGGGCGTCGAAGAGCCCCTGGCTGGTCAGATCTCCTCCCACCTCGGCCTGATATATGGGGACGGTCCCCACCGGGATTTTTACGGCAGCGAGGACCTTTCGCCTGATCAGGTCCAGGCCGCCTCCGGTGGAGAGATCCATCACCGTGTCCGCTCCCGCCTCCATGGCCACCACGGCCTTCTCCACCTCCGCCTGGGGGTCGGCGACGCCGCGAGACGACCCCAAATTGAGGTTCACCTTGGTGGTGAGGGTCTCGCCGATACCGATGGGGTCGATCTTCCGGCGGGAGTTTCGCGGGATCACCACCCGGCCCCGGGCCAGGAGGCGCAAGAGCTTCTCGGGATCGACCCCCTCCTTTTTGGCCACGGCCTCGACCTCAGGGGGTGTCTTTCCCTTTCTGGCGTCTTCAATCAAAGTCATGATACCAACTAACTAATATATTGATGGAATTGCACTTATCTTACAGGGTGTTTTGAATGGTGAAGGTGCATAAGGTTAACGGCGGCGGACCATTCCACGAGGGGAACGTCTATCTCCTCATAGACGAGGTGGCGGCCCTCATCGATGCGGGAAGGAACGCGGAAGCGATCCTCGAAAACATCAAGAGGCTCATCGATCCCAAAAAGATCGAGTTCATCATCCTGACCCACTGTCACCACGACCACACCGCCGGGATTCCGGCCCTCAAGGAGGCTACGGGGGCCAAAGTCCTGATCGGCGAGGGCGAGGTCTGCGACCTCGGCGACGACGTCGCCACTGGGTCCTACCTCTACCAGGAGGACCCGGCGGAGTTCGGGGTCGACGGGACCCTGGAGGAGGGGGACGTGATCAACCTGGGGGAGTGGAGCCTCTCGGTCCTGGGAACGCCGGGCCACTCGCCGGGTTCCATCTCTTTATACGAGCCGAGGGCGCGAGTCCTCTTCTCCGGAGACACCCTCCTCCCTCACGGGAACATCGGGAGGACCCGCCGGTCGGGGGAGATGGTCAAGGAGCTGGTCAGGTCGGTGGAGCGGCTGGCGGCCTTGGACGTTCAGGTCCTCTACCCCGGCCACATGGAGCCGACGGACGAGAACGTCAACGAGCAGATCAAGACGAGCCTGGAGTTTGCGAGGACGATCCACTGATCTCGGTTGCGGGGTCGGAGAGATCGCGGATCGGGCGGCTCCGGACCGCCGCCTATTTTTCTTCTCAATGAAAGGGGCCACCATGCTCGACCACGTCTTCGATCTCGCCTATCTGGTCGGATTCATTGCAGCCTCGCTGATCCGGGCATACTGGCTGAAAAGGACGCCCTCCTGGTGGCGGCGGCGCGAGAAGATTGCAGACGACCGCGAGCGGGGGCAGGATCGACCGCTGATGCTCCTCACTGCCCTGGGCATGATCGTCGTCCCCTTCCTCTACCTCTTCACGAGGAGGCTCGACTTTGCCGACTACACCCTCCCGCCCACCGCAAGCCTCATCGCGGGCTCTCTGGGCGCCGCCCTCTTCCTCCAGGCCCTGCTGCTGCTGTGGAGGTCCCACGCAGATCTCGCCGGGAATTTCTCGCCGGGTCTTTCGATCAGAAAGGGCCACCGGCTGGTCACCACCGGCGTCTACGAGCGGGTCCGCCACCCCATGTACGCAGCCCATCTGCTGTGGGCGCTGGCCCAGCTGCTCCTCCTCCAGAACTGGATCGCGGGCCCCGCCTTCCTGGCGGCTTCCATCCCCCTTTACGTCGCCCGGATCCCGCGGGAGGAGGAGATGATGCTGGATCAGTTCGGCGAGGAGTACCGCAGGTATGCGAAGAGGACGGGGCGGGTGGTGCCGCGGTGGAGGGGATAGCCCTCGACGGGAGGAGATGGAGGGTTGATTCTTACTATCGGGTTCGAGAAATAGATCCGAACCGAAGCGCCGATCAGCTGGAAAAAAGGACTTTCCAAACTAGGCCAGGTCGGATGGTTTGGCCACTGAACCGCCACAAGGCGATGTTGAACGAAACGTTTGAACGAAACGTTTGAACGAAACGTTTGAACGAAACGTTTGAAAGAGGCGTTTAAAAGAGGTGTTGAAAGATGCCCGAGCTTCCAGAGGTTGAGATTTACCGGAGCCGTCTCGCCCATACCGCACTGCATAAAACGATCATCGGCGTGGAGGCGGATTTCGAGAATTATGGAAGGATTTTCCAGACCTCGAAAAGGGCACTCTCCTCCCTCGAAGGAGAGTCCTTTGAGAAGGCCCTCCGGCACGGGAAATACTGCCTTCTCGTGGCCAGCGGGGATAAGGTTCTGGTATTGCACTTCGGGATGACCGGCGACGTGGAATATTATAAAAAAGATGATTCCGATCCTGAGCATTCGGCGCTGGTCTTCTCCTTCCAGGACGGCTGCAAGCTGGCCATTATCAGCGTAAGGAAGTTTGGAAAGGTCATTCTGGCGGAGAGCAGGGAGGAGTTCATAGAAAAGCAGGGGCTGGGCCCGGATGCGCTTTCTCTGGACCAGACGGGTTTTGTCGAGACGATGGAGGCGAAGAGGGGGCGGATCAAGTCCGCCCTGATGGATCAGAGAACGATCTCGGGAATCGGGAACATCTATTCGGACGAGATCCTCTATCATGCCGGGATCAGGCCGGACAGAAAGGTGGACGATCTGGGGGAAGAGGATCTGGAAAACATCTACGAAAAAATGATCTCCGTCCTGAATGCCGCCATCGAAAAGGACGTTGAATATGAGAAGATGCCTGAAAATTATTTGATAAGGCGGAGGGAAGAGGGCGCCATCTGCGGAATTTGTGGGGGGAAGATCGAAAATATCAGGATAGGGGGGAGAAGTGCTTATTTTTGCCCCAAACATCAGCGATGAGATGTTTGCTGCAACTACCAACCCGGCCATTTATATCTGCGAGCAGGTTCGCCGCCGATGGGCGCCGCTCACCTCCTCTGGGCGGCCGACCAGCTGGATCATTCGAAAGTTGCATCGGCATTAGGCGGAGCGGGTGGGGCCTCGGTGGCGAGTATGATCCGTCAAGAGAGACGAAAAGATCTTCGCCGCAGCACCACCACCCTCTCTTCTTCCTTTACCTCCCCACCGGCACCTGGATCTCCGTCACCCACTCCTCCGGCGGCATCGATTCGCTCCACCTCCGCCGCCTCCCTCGGCGCCGCCTTCTTCCTCTGGGACCTCTGGCTTTTGTGGAGGTCCTCCGCGGACCTTGCCGGGAGCTCCTCGCCGGGGCTTCAGATCCGATAGGGCCACGGGCTGGTGACCACCGGCGTCCGCGAGCGGTCCGCCACCTGATGCACACCGCTCATCTGCTGTGGGCTGTGGCCCAGCTGCTCCACCTCCAGAACTGGATCGCAGGCCCCGCTTTCCTGGTGGCATCAGTGGCCCTTTACGTCGCCCGGATTCCGAGGGTGGAGGAGATGATGGAAGACGAATTCGGCGAAGAGCCTGAGTTGGTGCGGAGGGAACTCACCCTCCGCCTCTCAAAGTTTCAGACTCACCCCCCGGGCGATAGCCACGTCAGCTTCTGCATCTCGCCCGATAGCTCTGAGAGTGAATCCCTTGTTCATCCAAGCATCTGACAACATAGGGTCTAGTTCAACTGCCTGTTCATAAGCTTCTAAAGACTCGCTGTAGTTGCCAGATAAATACAGCATCCAACCCTCATTACTCAAAGCTTCGGCATCAGTTAATCCTAGCTCTCTGGACTTGCTAAGGGCATCTATTGATTTTGAATGACGTTCAAGTTCCCGGAGAGCAAAAGACTTACTGTGCCACGCCCTCGCATTCGATTGGTTCAATTCGATGGATTTATTGTAGGACGCAATAGCATCATAATATTCGCTCATGGCGTAGAACGCGTCCCCTTTTCCCACCCAAGGGCGCTCGTCCTCTGGATCTAGCTTGACGGCAGCACCGAAGGCATCGACAGATTCGTTGTTATTGCCTGCAAGTATGAATACAAGGCCTTTGTTTCTCAACGGCGTGGCCCAGTTTGGATTGATCCCGATCGCCTCGTTATAAGCCTTGATGGCCTCGGTATAATTACCTAGGTTTCTGAGAGCATCGCCTCTGCTATTCCACGGAGTTGCCCAGTTGGGATTAATCCTGATCGCCTCGTCATAAGCCTTGATGGCCTCTGCATAGTTGCCTTGATAATAAAGAACATCGCCTTTATTGTTCGACGGCGTAGACCACGCGGGGTCTAGTCGGGTAGCTTCATCATAAGCCTGGAAGGCTTCGGTGTAGCTCCCAAGGTAACCTAGAGCATTGCCTTTGTTGTTCCACGGAGTTGCCCATTCAGGCTCAAGCCGGATGGCCTCATCATAAGCTTGTACCGCTCTGGTATAGTTGCCAAGGCTAAAAAGAGCACTGCCTTTGTTGTACCACGGAGTTGCCCAGTTGGGATCAATCCTGATCGCCTCGTCATATGCTTGGATGGCCGCAGTGTAGTTTCCTTGGTAATGCAGAGCGATGCCTTTCATATTCCACGGATCTGCCCACGTGGGATCTAGCCGGATGGCTTCATCGTAAGCTTGGATGGCTTCCGTGATGTTGCCCAGATTCCCGAGAGCATTACCTTTGTTATACCACGGCGTCGTCCAGTCCGGATTAATCCTTATCGCTTCGTCGTACGCCTGGATTGCTTCGGTGTAGTTGCCCAGGTCATCGAGAGCAAGTCCTTTGTTGTACCACGGCGTGGCCCAATCTGGATTAATCCTTATCGCTTCGTCGTACGCCTGAATTGCTTCGGTGTAGTTGCCCTGGTAATAGAGAGCTATGCCTTCTTCCATCCATTCCTCTACAGTCTGCTGGCCACATATAGGCAAAGTAAGGGCCGCAAATACTGACAGGACTAAAATAGTCGATCTCGTCATAACCAAACTCCAGCAAAAATATACTCACTATTGCCACAAAAACATTTCGGATAGTCTCCCATATACAGCCTGCAATTCCTTTAATATATTACCATTTAATAAAAGTCGAATTCAGCAACCCAAATCACGGATATAAGTTGCTCTAAAGTTAGGTGCATTTCATATTCATGTTGTGGAAGCATTTAAATATCTTGAAAATTACAATCAATTTTTAAGGTTATATAAACGGAGTGATGCCACGATGAATAAGAAAGGATTTTGGATCTTAAGCACAATGTTCGTTCTTGCCATAATAATGCTGGTCGCCTCTGCTCAACGTGGATCGGAAACGGAAGTACCATACCAAAGGGGCGAAGATCCGGGATTGGAAACAAATCCATGGAGCCCGGAGGTGCCTAGAAAATCGTCTATCGATTCTTACTCCGTTATTTTATACGGGAAGGGCCAATCAGGTGGCGATCTCGCAGCTTATATTCATTGCTATAAAGACAACAGGAAAGTGGCTAGTTGCGAATTCTACAGGGACGGAACGGCCTTGCCCTCGAATCGGTATCAGGATGGAAACATTTGGCTGACGTATGAGTGGTCTCAATTCGAGGCGGTTTTAGACGTTCTGCGAAACGAGACACCGGTTTCAGTAGAGTTCATCGATTCGACGAAAGTTGGCTATATAACAACAGACGTCCTGACAACTTCCTCGACAACCTCATCCAGTAATTCTTCATTAACTCGTATTTCAGACGAGAATATAGCATGGTACAATTCGCCGGAAAATATGTTGGGCAGTGTCTCCTGGTAGGGTTCTGTTTGCCCTTGGCATACACAAAAATTTTTAAATGGGCACGATAAATGGTGGCTTATGCAGAAAATTTAGCTATCTATTCCGATGTGAACGTTATGATCGGGCTCCCAAGAGGTTTTCTATTCTTATCTCCTTATGACAGCGCTACTCCCCCATCTTCCGCGACGGCTCACGCCATCACGAGCCTCTCGACCTGGACCTGGATCTTCAATTACCCAGTCCACGGCAGCATCTCATCGTCCCGCCGGACGTAGACCTCTTAGACCGTAAGATACGCCACCTCGGCCGCCGGAATCTCCTCCACTTCCGCCCGCCCTCGGAGATCGCGGGCGTTTTTGGTGGGAGGGGTATCGCCATCGAGCCGTCCTCCCTCCAGCAAACCCGCTGCCAAACAGATATATCGGTGGAGCCCCTCCCCGGAGTAGGTGTTGGAATGGTGGAAGTGCACAAGGTCTCAGGCTCGCCCTTCGACGGCAACGTCTACCTGATCCTGGATGAGGTCCCGGTCCTCATCGACGCGGGGATGGACCCGGAGCCGACGCTCCGAAAGATCAAAAAGTACATCGACCCGGCAAAGATCGAGATGATCATCCTCACCCACAGCCATCATGATCACTCTGCGGGGGTGCCCCGGCTGAAAGAGGCGACGGGGGCGAAGGTCCTGATCCACGAGGATGAGGCGGGCTCCCTCGGCGACGACATGGCCACGGTCGCCTACCTCTTCGGCCTCTCGGCCCCGGAGATCGAGGCGGACGAAACCCTCAAGGAGGGGGATGTCATCGACCTGGGGGAGTGGAGGCTTTCGGTCCTGCACACGCCGGGCCACTCGCCGGGGGGGATCTGCCTCTACGAGCCAGAGGCCAAGGTCCTCTTCTCCGGGGACACCGTCTTCCCCCAGGGGAACATCGGCAGGACCGACCTCTTCGCCGGCTGCGGCGCGGACCTGGTCCGCTCCATCGAGAGGCTGACGAAGCTCGAGGTGGAGGTTCTCTACCCCGGCCACATGGAGGTAGTCAGCGGGGACGTGGGCCGCATGATCCAGGCGAGCCTCCGGTTTGCCCGGAGCGTTCTATGACCAAAATGACCAATTAAAGAGAGCGATGAAGAGATGAAGATGGAAATGAAATCGGAGACTGAGAAGAAGGCTGAAAAGGGGAGTGGCGAGGGGAAAGAGATGCCGAAACTTGATCTCTCGGGCAATGATAGGACCGCCCGGATCGTGGAGCTGGAGCGGGAGTCGGTGATCCAGACCTACACCCGCCAGCCCATCCTCCTGGTTCGTGGGTCGGGGGCTCGGGTCTGGGACGCCGCGGGCCGGGAGTACCTGGACTTCGTCGCCGGGGTCGCCGTCAACACCGTCGGCCACTGCCACCCCGCCGTGGTGGAGGCGATCGCCCGGCAGGCCAAGGAATTGATCCACACCTCAAACCTCTACTACACCGAAAACCAGGTCTTCCTGGCCCAGGAGCTGAAGACCCTCACCGGCATGGACCGGGCCTTCTTCTGCAACTCCGGGGCCGAGAGCGTCGAGGCCGCCCTCAAACTCGCCCGCCGGGCCACGGGCAGGTCGGAGATCGTCGCCGCCGTCCACTCCTTCCACGGCAGAACCCTGGGGTCGTTGGGGGCGACCTATAAGCTGATGTACAGGGAGCCCTTCCGGCCCCTCCAGGAGGCGAAGTTCGTCCCCTATGACGACCCCGAGGCATTGAAGGCGGCGGTAACGAAGGAGACCTCGGCGGTCATCCTGGAACCGGTCCAGGGAGAGGGGGGGGTCAACGTCCCCAAGCCCGAGTACCTGAGGGCGGCCCGAGAGATCTGCGACGACTGCGGCGCGCTCCTCGTGCTCGACGAGGTCCAGACCGGCTTTGGTCGAACCGGCAGATGGTTCGGTAAAGAGCACAGCGGGGTGACCCCCGACGTCATGACCCTGGCCAAGGGGATCGCCGGAGGCCTCCCCATGGGCGCCATGATGGCGGCGGAATCGGTCTCCGGGGTCTTCCAGAGGGGCGACCACGCCTCCACCTTCGGCGGCGGCCCCCTGGTCTCGGCGGCGGCCCTCGCCTCCATCGGGGCCATCAAAAACGAGAAGCTGGTGGAGCGTTCGGAGGCTATGGGCGCGTACCTCCGGTCCCGGCTTTCCCAGGAGATCGATGCCCTGGAGGTGAGAGGCCTGGGTCTGATGGTGGGCGTGGAGCTTGCGGCGAGCTGCCCCCAGATCGTCAACCTGGCCCGAGAGCGGGGCGTCCTCCTCAACGCCACCAGCGAGCATGTGCTGAGGATGGTCCCGCCTTTGGTGGTGGGAACTGAGGAGATCGACCGCGTGGTGAAGGTGCTTGCAGAAATACTCCAGAAACCTTAGGGCCTGCCTGGGGCGGCTGAAGCCCTACGTAGCCGGGCGGGGGATCGGAGAGATCGCGGCGAAGTACGGCTTCTTCCCGGAGGAGGTTGTGAAGCTCGGGTCCAACGAGAACCCCTACGGCCCCAGCCCCAGGGTCTTCGAGGCGATGGCACGGGTCCGGCCCGAGAGGTACCCCGAGCCCGAACCGCTCATCGAGTCCCTGGCGGAATACGCCGGGACCGAGCCGGAGAACGTCCTCATCGGGGCGGGGATGGACGGGGTGATGGACACTATAACCAGGCTCTTCCTCGACCCCGGCGACAGAACCCTCATCTACACCCCCACCTTCAGCTACTACGAGATCCTGACGGTGACGGCCGGAGCCGATCCGGTCTTCCTCCCTCGGGGCCCTGATTTTGAGGTGCCCACGGAGGTGCCAAAAGGGGTGAAGATCGTCTTCATCTGCTCGCCGAACAACCCCACCGGGGACCTCATACCCGAGGACGACCTGCGATCGATCCTGGAGACGGCCGAGGGCATAGTCTTCCTGGACGAGGCCTATGCCGAGTTCAGCGACCAGAACTTCCTCCCCCTGGCGGCGGAGTACGAGAACCTGGTGGTGGGAAGGACCGCCTCCAAGGCCTTCGGCCTAGCCGGGATGAGGCTCGGCTACGCCGTCGCCCCCGACTGGATGGCCAAGGAGTACCGGAGGGCGGCCCCCCCCTTCTTCGGGCTGACCACGCCGACGGTGGCGGCGGGGATCGCGGCCCTGGGCGACATCGAGCACATGAGACGGTCGGTGAGGGCCATTCGGGAGGAGAGGGACCGGCTGAGGGCGGCGATCCCGGCCTTCAGGCCCTCGGGGGGAAACTTCCTCTACCTGGAGACCGACGAGCCCTCGGGGAAGTTCGCCGAACGGCTGCTTCGAAAGGGGGTGATCATCCGGGACTGCTTCTCCTTCCGGGGGGCGGGCGACCACGCGGTCAGGGTGACGGTGGGAACCCCGGCGGAGAACGACCGGTTCCTCGAAGCCTGCGGTGAGGTATGCGGATCGCCCTGACCGGGACCCCCGGAACCGGGAAGACCGCGGTCGCAGCCCTCCTCCCCTTCAGGGTCATCGACCTCAACCTCCTGATCAGGGAGGAGGGGCTTTCCCTGGGGAGGGACGAGGAGCGGGGTTGTCTCGTGGCCGACGTCGAGGCCCTGGCCGAGAGGCTGGAGGATCTGGCCCCCGAGGAGGACGAGGAGATCGTGGTCCTGGATGGGCACTTCTCCCACCACTTCGCCTCCGAGGCGATAGTCCTCCGAACAAGCCCCGCGGTCCTCAGAGAGCGGCTGGCCCGGCGGGTCTACCCCGAGAAGAAGATCCGGGAGAACCTGGAGGCTGAAGCTCTGGACGTCATCCTGGTGGAGGCGGCGGAGTGGTGCGACCGGGTGAGCGAGATAGATACCACCTCTCGTTCGCCTCAGGAGGCGGCCGACCTGGTGGTGAAGATACTCGCGCGGGAGATCATTCTTGCGCCTGGAGATATCGACTGGACTGGAGAGATGGAGTTTGACCCTCGATGACCTGAGATCGAAGTCGCTGGCGGTGACCGAGCCCCTGGCGGCGGTGGCCATGGCGGCCGGAGCGTCCCCCAACCTCATCTCCATCCTCTCCATGATCTTCGCCCTGGCCGGGGGGGGGTTGTACTACCTCTCGGCATCCGATTCATCCCTGCTTTATCTGGCCGCCCTTCTGGTCCTATTGAACGCGGTCTTCGATGCCGTCGACGGAGCCCTCGCCCGGATGACGGGGCAGGCCGAGGCCAAAGGGGACTTCCTCGATCACGTCATCGATCGGTACGCCGACATGGCGATCCTGGCCGGGATAGTATTTGCGGGGTACGTCTCGGAGGCGGTGGGGATCTTCGCCGTGATGGGGATCCTCCTCACCAGCTACCTGGGGACCCAGGCCCAGGCTCTGAGGCTGGGCCGTCTCTACGGCGGGATCATGGGCCGGGCTGACCGGCTGGTTCTCATCCTCATTGCCACCGTCGCCAACGCCCTCTTTCCGCGAGATCTGGCCGGGCTCTCCATCCTGGGGTGGGCTGTGGTCCTGATCACCGCAGCTAGCCACCTCACCGCTTTGCAGAGGATCGTCCTCATCTGGAGGCGGCTCTAACCCGGTCCTCGAATTTCTCCTTCGGCCTCATCTTGGATTAGCCTTGTCTCAGACCAGAGCCTCTCGGACTATTGCCTCATTCTCGGATTTCGGCCTCGTCTCAGACCAGAGCCTCATCTCGGAGGCGGCCTCAACCGCTCGAAGGCCTCGGCCATCTTTCCGATGTGGCTTGCCACCTCGTCCACAAACTCAAGAAGATCCGGCTCGACCTTCCTCTCCCGCCCCAGAACCAGAAGTCCTCTCCTTTCGTCGCCGCAGAAAAAGGGCGCCGAAGCCCAGAAGATTCGACGGCCAGGATCGACCGCCTCGTACGCCTCGGCCTCAACCAGAAGCCCTTCGGCATCGACATGGTCCAGAAAGCTCATCAGATCCTCCAGGGGTCCGGACAGGCCCCGGAGGACCAGATCGCTCCCATGGAGGAGGAAGATGCCTCCCACCTCGAAGCCTTCGGGTCCAGAGACGAGTTCGGAGAGGGCCGCATTCAACAGGTCGTCGATCTCCCCTCCAAGATCGATCACCTTCAGAGCTAGGGAGTTGAGGACCGATAGCCTCCTCTTCTCCCTCAGAAGGTCCATCTCTCCCACCTTCCTCTCGGTGACGTCCACCAGATTGCCCAGGACCCACCTCTCTTCCTGATAGTCCAGGGGCGCGATCCTCGCCTCGACCCACCGTCTGGATCCGTCCCTCCTGGTAATCCAGAACTCGTGGAAGATCGCCCCTCCGGAAGGTTCAGCTCTGGCGGACCTCTCCTCTCCTTCGGGGTCGTCCTCTCCTTCGACGGCGTCCACGCACTCGAAGCTCTCGGGCTCTGCCAGGCTCCAGAAGTGCTCTCCGATGAGCTCCTCCTTGTCGCATCCGAATATCTCCGCGAACTTGGAGTTGACCATTCTGAAGCAACCGTTCTGGAGGACGTATATCCCGGTGGGGGAGTTCTCCAGGATGTATCTGCTCACCGCCTCGGACCGCTCCATCTCCCTTCTCATCCGGCGCTCCTGGGACCTGAACCTCGATTCGCTGATCAGCGCCTCGAAGATGGTGGGCAGGCTCCGGAAGCTGTCCACGCTCTTCATGACGTAGCTTGTGGCCGCCTTCTCGAAGGCCACCACCTGCAGCTCCTCGGTCCCCCGACCCGTGACCATGACCACGGGGACGTCCTGGTCGGCCTTTCGGATCTCCTCCAGGACGTCGATGCCGCTCATTTTGGGGAGGGCATAGTCCACCGAGACCAGGTCGTAGCGGGTTCCTGAGGCCATCTCCAGCCCCTCCTCCCCGGTGGATGCGACGTCCACGAAGAACTCGTCGTGCTTTGAGAATCCGAGGAGGATCAGCTCGACGTCGTCAGGATCGTCCTCGACGATCAGGATGCGATAAGGTTCGGTCATCTCGGCCCGCCTTCCTATCTCAGCTCTCAATTTTAGCGATCTTATCCGATTAGTATCTTCCCGTTCTCACCATCTTGGAGGGGACTCGGGAAGAATCATCCTCAGACAGCATCTCCCGAACGGTCATCTCCCCTCGTACAGTTCATCCTCTCAGGGAATGGACCGGTGAATCCTCCCTCAGAGGAGTGGGCAAGCTGATCCATCACCGAGGCGGTCAGCATCCTGCAAAGCTGTGGGGATAGAGTTATCTATCCTCCTACAAGAGAAGAATTCCGTACTGGATTGGGGGTGTGGTTACGGAGAAGTCCTGGATATTGATCCTTCTATTTCTATCCAGCCTACTGGGGGCCCAGGCCGAGACGCTGGTCGTCGACCAGAGCGGGAGCGGGGAGTATTCGACCATAAGGAAGGCTGTAGAAGCGGCAAAGCCCGGCGACGAGATCCTGGTCCATGCCGGATGCTACGAGGAGGGGACGATCCCCATCCGCCAGCCGGTCTCCATCTCCGGGGACCCGGGATCGGCGACCCTGGTGGGGGGTTTGGTGGTGGAGGCGCCCGGCGTCTCCGTCTCCGCCCTTGAGATTAGGGGCTCAGGGAGCGACACCGGCATCGAGCTGAAATCTTCGGAGAACACCATTCAAGGCTGCGCCATAAGGAACTTTTCGACGGGGGTTCTCTTTGGATCCTTCAACAACCAGCTTCTGGGATCGGTGATCGAGGGGTGCTCCGTCGGAGTCCGGCTCCGGAACGGATCCTGGGGGTCGGTCAGGGAGACCGAGATCAGCTCCAACCTGGGGGCAGAGGTGGTGGAGTCCCCAGGGTCCGTCATCTCCAGCTGCACCATTTTGGGGGATTCGGGAGTATCGATCTCCAACTCCAGCGGATGCGCCGTCAACGGCACCGACTTCGTCACCAGGAGGGGGATCGAGATCACCAACTCCGACGGCAACGCCGTCGGAGGAAACAACCTCTCCTCAACGGAGGTGGGGATCGTCATCCAGGGATCGAAAGACTCCACGGTCCACCATAACGCCGTCTCGGGATCTGAGATCGCCGGTTTGATCCTCCTGGGCTCCGAAAATGGCTCGGTGGTCAACAATTCGGTCCTGGGATGCAACATCGGGATCAGGCTGAATGACTTCGTCAACGGTCTGGTGGGCAGAAACCGGCTGGAAGAGAACGAACTGGCCGGGATATTGCTGGAGGGGTCGCAGAATAACGAGATCTCCGGAAACCTCCTCCTCGGAAACGGCGAAGGGCTGACCCTGAAGTCCGCTTCGGTCGAAAACTCCATAGAAGAGAACCAGATCCTGCAAAACGGCCTGGGGCTGTCCATCCTCGGATCAGCTTCCAACCTCCTCCGGGGCAACCGGCTGGATCAAAACCGCCGCGCCATCAGGATTGATGGGGAGGACCCCTCCTATCCTGACGACGGCCCCTTCCGCCAGGATGCCGATTCGTCCAACACCATCGATGAGAAGCCCTTCTGCTACATGATCGACGGGCGAGACCTCTCAGTTTCGGGCGGATGCGGCTTTCTCGCCCTGGTGGGCTGCAACGACGTCACCGCGAACGACTTCGTCCTCTCCAACAACAGCGCAGGGGCCCTTGTGGTCAACTCCACGAGCTGCGCGGTCCAGAACCTCACCCTCTTCGGGGACGAGGTGGGCGTTCGGATGCTTCTGACCAGAGACTGCAGGGTCGAGGAGAGCAGGGCCGAGAACTGCACCGTTGGCTTCTCAGTCCAGCTGGGACGCGGCGACCATCTATTCGGTTGTGCGGCCCGGGGATCTTCCCAGGCGGGCTTTGAGGTACGGGACTCGGTGGCGACGACGGTGAAAGGGGCGAACGCCTCGGAGGGGCAGGGAGGGATATACCTCTCCAACTCTTCATTCTGCACCATCCTCCAGTCCCTGGTGCGGGATAACCAGGAGGATGGGATCAGGCTGACGAGGTCGCAAGACTGCCTTCTGAACATGAACCGGGCCGCCGATAACCGTCGGGGGATCAGCGCCTCCGGCTCCGACCGGGCGATGGTGATCAGAAACGAGCTCACCGGAAACGAGGATGGAGGCCTCGTCCTGGACCAGTTCTCGGAGGGGACGGTGGCAGGAAACCTCGCCTCGGAGAACGGGGACGGGATCTTCCTCCAGTCCGCGTCTGGAGTTTATGTCGAAGGGAACAACCTGACCCGAAACAGTCGCTACGGCTTCAGGATCAGTTTCTCTCGGGACGGGAGGATCGTCGGAAACTCTTTCATCCAGAACGGGCTTGGCGGAGTGAGCCTCATCGACTGCAGTGGGTGGAGAGCTTATCACAACAACTTCGTCCATAACGGAAACCCGATGCTGCCTCAGAACGCCGTCGACAACGGGGACAACGAATGGGATGCTGGCCCCGAGGTCGGTGGAAACTACTGGAGCGACCATCAGGTCGAGGGAAATCCTGGATCATATCCCAGGAGCATACCCACAAGGGGGACCGACCGGTACCCCTTCAGTGACCCAGACGGATGGAAGTGATTGGAGAAGGAGGTGACGATACGAAAGATGAGAATGCGACCGAGGAGATCGAAGATCTGGACCTCGCCCTGATCAGGGCTGCCCAGGAGGGGATAGCCCTCACCGCCAGGCCTTACGAGGCTCTGGGCGCGAGGCTGTCCATCACGGAAGACGAGGTGATAGAGAGGCTCGCGGCCCTCCTGGAGGAGGAGGTGATCAGGAGGTTTTCTGCCACCATAGGTCATAGGGCTCTGGGGATCGTCGCCAACGCCATGATCGTCTGGCGGGTCCCGCCAGAGGAGGTGGAGCGGGCCGGACCCATCATGGCCTCCTTCAGCGAGGTCACCCACTGCTACCAGCGGCCCGAAAGGCCCGAGTGGCCCTACAACCTCTATACCGTCGTCCACTCCCCCTCGCGGGAGGAGTGCCGGAGGGTCGCCGCCGAGATATCCCGCGAGGTCGGCATCTCAGACTACCAGGTCCTCTTCAGCGAGAGGGAGTTCAAGAAGACGGGGGCAAGGATCTGAAGAGCCACCTCCCCCTCCTCCTGGATCTGTCATCCAGAAAGGTGGTCATCTTCGGCGGCGGGGCGGTCGGCGAGAGGAAGGCACGGCTCTTCTCTCAATATGCCCGGGTGACGGTGGCAAGCCTCGAATTCACCCCCGGCCTTCAAGAGATGGCGGAGGAGGGGGCCGTCACTCTGGTCGAGGCCGACCTATCCCGCGGCGCCGAACATCTCCTCCGGGACGCCTTCATCGCCATCCCCGCTACCAGCGATCAGATCCTCAACGCCGGCCTGGAAGAGAAGGCGGCAAAGCTGGGGGTTCTGGTGAACAGGGTCGACGGCGTCGGGGGGGTGGTGGTCCCCTCGGTGATCAAAAGGGGTCCCGTAATCGTCGCCATATCCACCTTTGGCCAGAGCCCCGCCCTCACCAGATGCCTTCGCGAACGTTTGGAGGAGGTCCTGGACGAGGGGTACGCCGAGATGGCCCTCCTCCTGGGGGAGCTGAGAGGGGTTGTTAAGGAACGGGTCAGTGATCAGGCGGAGAGGAGCCGGATTCTCCGGGAGATAATCTCCGACCAGGAGGTATGGAGGCTCCTCCCGGATTCCTATGAAAAGGCCTATAAGAGGGCCGGAGAACATCTCCCTCTCGATGAGCGAGATAGCCTCGATGCTGGTGACCCACCGGAAGGCGAAGATCGACGAAATTGAGCGGTCCTGGCACGGCGACCTGGAGGCGCTCCTTTCCTGGATATCGTCCCACGGGATGGTGGAGGAGTGTGCCGTCCTCAAGACCTGCAACCGGGTCGAGATCTACGTGGTCTCCCAGCGGGGGGAGAAGGTCCTCTTCGAGCTGGCCAAGAAGGCTCGGATATCATCGCGAATCATCGATTTTCACAATCATGATGAGTCGCTCACCCACCTCCTCCGCCTCGCCTCGGGGCTGGAGTCGATGATCATCGGCGAGGACCAGATCCTGGGTCAGATGAAGGACCTCTACTCGATGGCCAAGGAGGCGGGCACCACCGGCTGGACTCTGGACGTCGCCTTCAAGAAGGCGATTCAAGTGGGAAAGCGGGTCCGTCGCGAGACCAGGATCAACGAGAGGTCGATCTCGGTGGGCTCCGCGGCCGTCGACCTGGCCGAGGAGATTCTGGGCGGCCTTGAAGGAAAGTCGGTCTTGGTGATCGGGGCCGGGGATACCGGGGAGCTGATCTCGAAGGCCCTTTTATCGAGGAACATAGGCGAGCTCTTCGTCACCAACAGGACCTTCGGGCGGGCCCTCTCCCTCGCCGCCGGCCTCGGGGCCGAGGCGGTCCCCTTCGATCGGATGAAGGAGATGATCGGGACCTCAGACCTGGTGATCAGCGCCACCTCCGCCCCCCACTACATCCTGAGGCGGGACGATCTGGAGGAGGTGATGGCGAAAAGGGTGAAGGGGACTCTCCTGATGATCGACATCGCCAACCCCCGGGACATCGACGAGGACGTGGGCGAGATCCCCGGGGTCGAGCTCCGCAACATCGACGCTCTCCGGGAGATCAGCGCCGAGAACATGAGGCTGCGGATGGCGGAGATGGAGCGGGCCGAGGCCATCATCGCCGAGGAGCTGGCCCTCCTCCGGGCCAAGTACAAGAGGAGGAGAGCGGAGGAGCTTCTGGGCAGGATTTACTTCCAGGCCGAGGAGATCAAGGCCCAGGAGTGCACCAAGGCGATGAACAAGCTCGGGGCCCGCCACACTCTGGGGGAGATCGAGGAGCGGGTTCTGATGGACATGAGCCACTCCATCGTCAACAAGATCTTCGCCGAGCCGACGAAGGTCCTGAGGAAGGCGGCGGAGCGGGGGGACGAGGAGTGTCTGAGGTGTGTGGCGGAGCTCTTCGGGCTGGAGGCGGATGATGATGAGACGGATGCGCAGGCTTCGTAAACCGGGTTTGAGGCGGATGGTGGCCGAGACGAGGGTCTCGACGGACGATCTGATCATGCCCCTCTTCGTGGACGAGCGGCTGAAGAAGCCGGTGGAGATCGGGTCGATGCCGGGCCAATCCAGGCACTCCCTGGAGAGCCTGGCGAGAGAGGTCGAGGCGCTGGAGGAACTCGGCATCCCTGCGGTCATCCTGTTCGGTCTTCCGGAAAAAAAAGATGAGGTTGGCTCCGGCGCCTGGGACCCAGCGGGCATCGTCCAGCGGGCCGCGGAGCGGATCAAGGAGACGACCTCGAAGGTGGTGGTCATCGCCGACCTCTGCCTCTGCGAGTACACCAGCCACGGCCACTGCGGTTTAATCAAAAATCAGGAGGTAGCAAACGACGAGACCCTCCCCCTGCTGGGCAAGACCGCCGTCTCCCAGGCGATGGCTGGGGCGGACGGCGTCGCCCCCAGCGGGATGATGGACCACATGGTGGCGGCCATCCGGGCCGCCTTAGACGACGAGGGCTTCAGTGACATCCCCATCCTCAGTTACGCCGCCAAATACGCCTCCTCCTTCTACGGGCCCTTCAGAGAGGCTGCGGAGTCGGGGTACTCCTTCGGCGACCGCTCCGGCTACCAGATGGACCCCGCCAACGCTTTAGAAGCACTATGGGAAGTCCGCCTCGACATCGAGGAGGGGGCGGACATGATCATGGTCAAGCCCGCCATGCCTTACCTGGACATTGTGAGGATGGTGAAGGACGAGTTCGGGATGCCCACGGCCGCCTACCAGGTATCCGGCGAGTACTCCATGATCATGGCTGCGGCGGAGCGGGGCTGGCTTGACGGCGAGCGGGCGATGTGCGAGGCGCTGACCTCGATCAAGCGGGCGGGGGCGGACATGATCCTGACGTACTACGCGAAGGAGTTTGCGAGGAAGGGGTGGGAAGGGTGATTCGAAACTCGGCCGTCTGACGGCTTTATGCGGCGTGGGTGATCTCATAAGGGTCATGGGGGGTCTCTTGCAAGCATGGCGGTGCTGGCGCCTCGGAAATCTACCTCTTCCACTTGACTTTGTGAGTTCGCAATAGCTACTTTGGGAAGGGTGGTTTGAGATGGGTCAGAGCATTTAGTTTATAAGGTAAAGCGGCCGTATTCCTAAAATGGTGGATAATGGATCAAAGAGAGGCCCAAATAAAGATTGAACTTGATCGGCTCGGCAGGACATATACTGCTATATTTACAAGTATTATCGGACTATTTTTAACGTCACTCATTGCTGTGGTACTGCACCCTCAACTGGTTGATATTCTGTGATACGGATAAGTCAACAGTTCCCTCAACGACCAATTGTGGTCTGTCAAACCACTTGTCTTCGCAGGGCTGCTCTTTCTTTTCCTCCCCA
>Ga0116163_1000225_pt1 | contig 42607 bp, 45 predicted proteins | sample AD_UKC107_MetaG_FD_89889 | JGI IMG/M metagenome (GOLD analysis project Ga0116163, IMG submission 89889) | Active sludge microbial communities of municipal wastewater-treating anaerobic digesters from Hong Kong - AD_UKC107_MetaG | ecosystem: Engineered > Bioreactor > Anaerobic > Digestate...
ATTTTTATCAATAACAGGACTTCCTTCAGGGAAAAAAACAAATCGGAATTCGTGTTTATCTGAGAAGGATAAAATGGTACATCTGAAAATTTTTTCATGACCTTCATCCGGTCATTTCCATAAAACACATACCCGTATCCTTTTTCCTGCCAGAATTTTTTAAAATAAAAAAGTTTTGGCATGGCGTAATCAACGCCGGCGATAAGCACATTCTTTTTCATAATATTACTTTGCTTGCTCACATTTTATTGAACTATTTTACCGCTGCCAGCTCGTTTACTATTTTTTCACTGGCAATTCCGTTCCCGTAAAGGTCTATTGAATAATTATCTGAAAAGAGAGAATCGGCCTTGTGATACAGGTCAATAATCAATTCTTTATTTGCTCCCGTCAGCAAATTAAATCCGTTGTCCACCAGTTCAACCCATTCAGTCTCATCACGCAGGGTAATACATGGTTTCTTAAAAAAGAAAGCTTCTTTCTGGAGGCCGCCGCTGTCTGTCATAACCATGGAACAATGCTTTAAAAGGTATACCATTTCGAGATATCCTACTGGATCTATAACGATGACATCATCAATAAAGTTTGTTTCAATACTTTTCAGCATTTTCTTTGTTCTGGGATGCAGTGGCAGAATAATTTTTTTGCCTGACTGTGCAATATTATTCATCGCTTCTACGATATTGCCAAGGTTTACCGGGTTGTCAGTGTTTTCCGCGCGGTGAACAGTTGCCAGAATGAAATCCTGAGGAATAGATACATCCTCCGGCTTCCGGGCAAAGTTTGAATAGAAAATCGCGCCATCCTGCATGACATCGCCGGACTTCGTCACTTGTTGTAATATCCCGCTGGTCGACATGTGGGGGAAACCTTCCTTTTCAAGGTTTGATATGGCCACATCAGTAGGACAGAAAAGCCAAGTGCTTACCCGGTCAGTAAGAATACGGTTTATTTCTTCCGGCATATCCATATTAAAACTTCTGAGCCCGGCTTCAACGTGGGCCACGGGAATATGAATTTTCACGGCTGCCAGGGCTCCTGCGAGAGTACTGTTTGTATCCCCGTAAACAAGGACCTTGTCAGGTTTTTCTTTCAGTAAAACTTCTTCGATTTCCTGTATCATACGGCCTGTCATGGCACCATGTGATGCTCCGGAGACGCCAAGGTTGTAATCCGGTGTCGGAATTTTCATCTGCTCGAAAAAGACATCACTCATATTTAAATCGTAATGCTGGCCGGTATGGACAATGATTTCTTTAATTGTCCGATGTTTCTTTATCTCTCTGCTGACCGTACCGGCTTTTATGAACTGTGGTCTTGCGCCAATGACTGTGAGCAATTTCATTTATTTTGGCTCCTCGAACTAGTGTTTCTTAATTTTACCGGTCGGACATGAATGAATTTCGATATCACTATCGCTCTTGTATTGTTTCACACACTGAACTCTTCATGCAACCGGTCAATAAAAATAATTATGTTCAGCGGGATTGCTTAAATGAACGTTATAGCAATGACGGCAGATGTCATCGCATGATAATATTTTTAACAATCGAGTCCTGGTCTGCAGTGTTTAAATACGGATGCATGGGCAGGCTCACAACCCGCCGGGATATTTTTTCAGCTACCGGTAAGTGAATATTACTATATTGCACGAAAGCCGGCTGCTTATGAAGAGGGACCGGATAATGGACCGCGGTGGGTATTCCCGCCTCGCCAAGTTTTGCGATCAGATGGTCTCTTTCGTCGACCTGTATCGTATACTGTGCATACACGCTGGTATTGAACGGTTCGACATATGGTGTTATAACGTGATCTCTTAACAGCTCCGTATACCGCGCCCCGATCTCCATCCTGGATTTTACTTCGTCATCGAATATTTCCAGCTTTGCCAGGATAACCGCTGCCTGGATGGTGTCCATTCGTGCATTTATGCCGATCAGGGGATGATGATATCGCCGGTCCTGTCCATGGACGCGTATCTGCCTCATCTTGAGCGCCAGGTCATCATCATTGGTAAAACAGGCCCCCCCGTCTCCATAACAACCCAGCGGTTTGGATGGGAAAAAACTGGTGCAACCGACTGTCGACAGGCCGCAGGATTTTCTTCCCTTATAGGTCGCTCCAAAACTCTGGGCTGCGTCTTCAATAACCGGCAGCCCGAAGGTTCCGGCAATATCATTGATGGCATCAAGATCAGCGCACTGCCCATAGAGGCTGACGGGTATTATGGCCCTGGTTTTCTTTGTTATCGCTTTTTTTATTGATTCGGGATCAATGTTGTAGGTCATTGGATTGATGTCGACAAAGACCGGTTTGGCGCCGAGCAACTCGATCATCTCCGCTGTTGCGATAAAAGTAAATGGAGTCGTAATTACTTCATCGCCACTGCCGATTCCCAGTGCCATCATCGGGACCAGCAGCGCGTCAGTTCCGCTTGAAAGAGAGATGCAGTGTTTTACTCCGACATATTCGGCAAGGCGTTCTTCCATCTCGTCAATCTCAGGGCCCATGATGTATTTGCCGTGATCAAGAACCCTGTTCAGCCTTTTATGCAGCGACTCTTTAATGATGAGCTGTTGTTTTTGGAGATCAATAAAAGCAATATTCTGTTTATTTTGTGACATATGATTAATTCCAGTGGATTATTCCTGAAGCTTATTCTGTCATATTACAGCTTGTAGATTTTATTTTTATCAAGTATACCGTTTGTGGCATTTCGCAGATCTACCACGAGTTTCGCATTGCGGACAATCCGCTGTACATCATAAGCAGAATGGTTTGTAACGAAGACAAGACAGTCCATGCCGCGTATAAGTTCATCAGACAACTCTGTACTGGTAAAACGCCTTCCTTCTTCCGTCGTGACTTCGGGAATATAAGGATCGTTATAATAAACTGCGCCGTTCTTTTTAGCGACCTCGTCCATGATCCGTAAAGCCGGACTTTCTCTTTCATCAGCGATATCAGGCTTATAGGCAACACCGATAAACAAAATCTTTGAGCTGCCAATCGATTTTTCATGTCGGTTGAGAGCCGAATTTATTTTAATTGTCATCCGGTGAGGCATGAGATTTTCAATGTTGTCAGCAGTATTAATCATGGTTAGATTAAACTTGTATTTCTTGGCAATGTATTCGAGGTAAAAGGGATCAAGCGGGATGCAGTGGCCTCCTATACCCGGTCCGGGATAAAATGCCTGAAAGCCAAAGGGTTTTGTTTTTGCCGCATCTATTACTTCCCAGATGTCAATATCCATTTTACCGCACAGTAATGCCAATTCATTTATTAAACTGATATTCACCAGGCGATAAGTGTTTTCAAGAATTTTAACCATTTCTGAAACCTTGGGGCTGCTTACGGGATGAAGATTAGAAATTGCTTTACCGTATATTTCAACGCCAAGTTCAGTCGATTTTTCTCCTAATCCGCCTATAACCTTTGGGGTATTTTCAGTTTTATAGGTCTTATTCCCCGGATCAACACGCTCAGGTGAAAAGCAAAGCCAGAAGTCTGTGTCATGTTGTTTGGCAGAATATTTTTCTATTATCGGGAGCATAAAATTTTCTGTTGTTGTGGGATACGTCGTGCTTTCCAGTGATATAAAAACGCCGCTTTTCATATGTTTTCCGATATCAATACAGGCACTTTCTATATAGCTCATGTCTGGTTTTCTAAAAGTGTCAAGCGGCGTAGGGACACAGATAAGCAGGGCATCACATTCATTTATTCGCGAAAAATCCGTTGTCGCATTGAGCATCCCCCCCGAGACAACTTCTTTCAGTTCCGCATCATCTACATCACCGATATAATTAATCGCTTCATTTATCTTCTTTGTTTTATTTTCAGATTTTTCGAAACCAAGGACCTTTACCCCTTTTTTCGCAAATAATACCGCAAGAGGGAGACCGACATATCCGAGACCCAGAATTCCCACGAGAATTTCGTTGTTTCTGATTTTTTTCATGAGTGAATTATATGTTTCCATTTCTTATCCCGTCTTCTATTGCTTAAGATATGTCAAAATATTATTATCATTTCTGTACGCATTTCCACACGAGCAGGTTAATATATTGTCATCATTCTTGTGTAATACATTACCGCACCTGCATACCCATCCTGTTTGGCGGGCCGGCACACCGGTAAACAGGGCATGGTCAGCGACATCTTTGGTAACGACCGCCCCGGCGGCTATCATGGCATATGCGCCAATACGGTTACCACATATGATTGTTGCATTTGCTCCGATGCTTGCTCCCTTTTTCACCAGGGTTTTTTTGAATTCATTTTTCCTTTCAATAAATGATCGTGGATTTATAACATTGGTGAAAACCATTGATGGTCCGCAAAATACATCATCTTCCAGCTCTACACCGTTATAAAGCGAGACATTATTCTGTATTTTACATCCTGATCCAATTTTGACGTCAGGGCCTATCATCACATTTTGCCCTATGGTACAATTCAAACCTATGCGGCATCCTTTAAGTATATGGCTGAAATGCCATATTTTCGTACCATCCCCAATAATTACATCATCATCAATAAAGGCTGATTCGTGAATAAAAATATTTTTATCCATAGAAATAATCCTTAAATTAAAAAGAAAGTTTTTCCATTAGAGAAATGCCGGCAATAACTTCTTCATATCTGGGGAACATTTCAAGCTTATTTTCCACAATGTATTGGTACATTGTGTCATGACCTTTCCCATAAATATGGTCAATGGTAAAATCCATATCCGGTTTTTCCATATTTTCCACATCCCAGTATTCGATGGTATTCAGGTTCGTACCCGAGAGCCGTATAGTTCCTTTTTCTGCGATTATAGTCGCTTCAGTGCAATAATTTTTCCGATACGAACACACAGTGGCATTAAGACTCCCTACTGTGCCGTTTTTGAATATAATGGATGCTGAAACGCTATCCTGTGTCGGGAATCCGCGAAGCTTTCCGCCGAATCCTTTGGCTTCAGTTATCGGGCCAAATAAAAAAAGCAGCATGTCAATATAGTGGCTCGCCTGTGTATAAAGTACCCCGCCATCAACATCGATACTTCCATGCCAGCTGTCTCTGTAATAATCATCATTTCTGTTCCAGTAAACATTAACATTAATCTGATATATTATTCCAATTTTACCGCTCAGAATAAGATCTCGAATAAAGTGTATAAGGGGATTGTATCTGTTTTGATAAATTGGCAGCAATATTTTGTCGTATTTACGAATAAGATTAAACATCTCTACAGCTTCACGAACGGTAAGCGATACGGGTTTTTCACATACAATAAATTTTGCATCAAGGTTTTCAGCCGCTTTCATCACATGTCTTGGATGATGACCTGACGGAGTAGCGATGGTGATAATATCAACGTTTTTTATTTCCCTGATATCGGTTACATACGGGACATTATAACGTGACGCAATATTATGGGCTTTTTCTTCATCAATATCACATATCATTCCTATTTCAATACCCTTAGTCGCCTCAATAGCTTCAAAGTGGCGTTTTGAGATTCTCCCGCAACCGACAAAACCGATTCTTAAATTTTCACTCATCCCCGCTTAATCCTTTATGACCTTAATTTATTATGGGCACCTCTAAAAATCAGGTGTTTACCCCCTCTTTGATTCTCCCCCTGATAGGGTGAGTTCGTGGGGGTTATAATTCCTGATTTTATCAGATATTGTGCCCACAAGGGAACATCAAAAATGTAATTTATAGAGGTTCCCTTATATCAATATTGTTTGTAGATAATATATTAGCTAAATAACAAGCAGTATATTTAATTGTTCTGCTGTATAATTGCACCGGCGGTACATTTTTGTCAACGCATTACGACCTGACAGATAAAATATATTTATAGGCAGGCGGCATTCACGAATGGCAAAAGCGATGGATGATCATCTACTTAAGTTTTGCCCGCACCCTGCTCTTTAAAGTATGCGCTGGTTTTAATTAATTCATCATAGGTTCCGGATTCGACAATTTTACCTTTTTTCAGAACATAGATAACATCGCATTTTTTAACGGTTGCGAGCCGATGTGCAATCATAATAATGGTTTTCTTCTGAGACAGATTGTTGACGGCATCCATGATCGCCTTTTCGGTATATCCGTCAAGCGCCGAGGTCGCCTCATCGAGAATAAGCACCGCAGGATCGTTATATATAGCGCGGGCGATCCCGATTCTCTGGTTCTGGCCGCCGCTGAGGCGTATTCCGCGGTCGCCGACGACGGTGTCATATCCAGCCTGCATGTCACCGGTTATCAGGTCATGTATGTTCGCGATCTTTGCGGCTTTGATGACGGCGTCCATATTAATTTTATCGTCAGGCATGCCAAAAGCGATATTCCTTGTTATGGTGTCATCGGCAAGATATATCCGTTGAGGTACATACCCGCAATTGTTCTGCCAGTGGTGGCGGTTTGAACCGTCTATGAGGACACCATCGATCATCAATCCTCCTTCGGACGGAATAAGCAAACCGAGAATAATGTCGATCAGGGTTGTTTTACCGCATCCGGTCGGACCTACTATGCCGACGGTGGTGTTCGCCTTTATGCTGAGAGAAAAATTCTTAAAAATAAAGTCCGAAGCACTTTCATATTTGAAGCCCATCTTGCGTATATGCATTCGATTACTGAACGCCAACACTGAATAGTCGGTTCTGTTCGGAAACAGCGATTCATTCATGCCGTTGAGGTCATTGTAAATTATATCCAGGGAATCCAGATTGCTGCGTATCAAGGCTACGGCCGCGAACATGTCCTGCAGTGAAGGGAGCAGACGATACCCGGCAAAAGCATAGAGGGCAACCAGTGGAAGAATGTCGGAAATATCATTTTTCGTTGCAAAAAGAAAGAGGACGATTGCCAGCATCCCCCCGAAAGCGACTGTTTCCATCACATACTTGGGCATACGTGACAATATCTGGGCGATCGCGACGGATTTTTCATAAAGCATCGCCGGATGTGAGAAACGATCAATGTATATTTTTTCCTTTCCGAGAAGTTTGATATCTTTTATGCTTCCCAGGGCCTCATCGGCAATTTTGAAGCGGCGGGCATTCGCTGAAACGCGCTGCTGGCCGTTTTTGGAAAGCTTTCTTTTGATGAACATGAATATAACCGCATAGGCGCCCCCCAGAAACAAACCCATTATCAGAGCCAATCGCGGATTGATAACCACAATAAAAACGAGAATTGAGAAAGCCAGAATGCCTTTTACAATGATTTCCATTATCGGCTTAACAAGGCTTGATATGACCTGCTGCACTTCCGAAAAAAGGTTCTTGGTGAGTTCGGATGAGTTGCGGGTCAGAAAAAAGGAATAAGGATTGTTCAAATATCGCATCAGCAGATTGCGGGTCATATTATAGCCGACCATGCGAATAAAGTGAAGCTCCATCCAGATGGTCGTTGTCAGAAACATATTGCTGAAAATGAAGACTGCGAGCAGGGCTATGCCGAGATAAAGCATGAAATTGTTTATACTGGTAAAACCGAGCGTCGAGTATATCCAGGATAATATCTCATTTGATTTGATAATGTCCGGCTTTGAAAGCACGCTGAGAAAAGGCATGATGGAAGCGATGCCAATAACGCCGATAAAAGAACAAATAATGAGAGCGAAAATCAGAAAGACGAGTTTTCGTTTTTCTTTTTTTGAAAGCAGATAAAAAATTTTAATGATTCTATTCATATAGTATTTTCATCAGACATGCGACCGGTCTCATCTATATATGGGATATAAAGGGCGAAGTCTCTTAAAAAGACCAGCACCGGTGTTTTCCCAAATGCGGGATGGGAGTATCGCAACAAGTCTATTATGTCATATTTATAATTTATAGTCCAAATCGAATTGAATTGACGTTTTTTACCTTCAACAGTCAATTAAAAAATTGTTCTACCGGCATTAATAAAAATTATTGTGGCAAACGAGCCGGTGACGGCCCCGGGACCACTGGGTAATTTATTCGATCAGACCGACTCAATCACTTCAATCCACTGATCGATAATTCTATTTACTTCAAAATCGAGTATTCTTTTTTGAGCTTCCCTGCCGTATGCTTCCCTAAATTTTTTATCTTTCAACATCTGGGTAATGGCTGCTGAAAGAAAATTTTCTCCATCAGTCAATGGATCATCAGCCTTGTATTTCCATCCATCACACACGGGCACCAATAGTCCTGATTTTGCATACTCGATTGTTTTTGTCTGATAAGTAATATCGGTATCAGCAGCCAGTATTTCACGCGGTCCGGACGGGCAATCGAAAGAAATAACAGGAATTCCACAGGCCATGGCTTCAGCCAGTGCATTGGGAAAACCTTCAAAGAGAGAAGGCAAGACAAATAGCATAGAATTCGCCAGAAATTGAAAAGGATTTTTTTGAAAGCCCAGAAAAACAACACTGTCTTCAAGTGCCAAACCGGTTGCAATTGATTTGAGATAATCGTAAAGTTCTCCGTCGCCTAAAATATATAATTTTACTTCAGGAAATATTTTATGAACCTCTGAAAATGCACGGATCAAATGCCACTGTCCTTTTGCATCTGCCAGCCGACCCATGGTTGATATGTATCTTTGATTTAAAAGGGACAAAACAGCTTTATCTTTTTTATCGCTCATTTTCCGAATAGAATCAAAATCATACAGGTTATAAATTACTTCTATCCGATTTTTAATGAGGTTAAAATTTTTCACAAGATCGTATTTGCACAATTCGGAAACCGCAATTATTTTATCAGCCCTGTTATAAAACAATTTTATCACTATTCCATAGAGTTTATCGTATACAACTTTTTTGTTCCTTTCAGATAAAACATTTCTCACGGAAAGAATTATTTTGTCCCGTTTTCGGGAAAAAATATTAGCAACATTCGATAACTCATGAAAACTTATCGATACATCAATGTTATACCTTTTTTTTATGTTCCTTAATTTAACAATCCTTCTGAACACATTTATCATTTTAAGAAAAACATTCTTTGCATGGGGTATTTTCAAATCAACAAGATGTCCATCATATTCATAATCGATTTTCGATCCATCCGAGAGAACCAGAAATAAGTCGTAATGGCTGCCTAAAGCGAGAGATATTTTTGAAACAGCTCTTTCCGCTCCTCCCCCTGAAAGATGATTAATTATCAATGCAACTCTTTTCATCGTTATTGTTCCAAAAAAATACCAGATACAACCTGCTATAGTTAAAATTCAACTAATAATAAATCCACTATAAACGCGAACAGGTTCACCCCTTTCAAGTCCCTTGTAATCAAATGCAGAAATATCAGCCGCGCATACTCTCCGCCGCCGTGGTATCTAAAATTTTACGCGGGTTGAATTGCCGCCAGATCATACAACAGGTTCAAACAATATTGACCGTTTAATAATAATCTATATTTATTGACAATCTTAAAAAACAGTATTTACCATAATTACAGTTTTACAGGGTCTGCAAGGCTTTTTTCAGTTTTTCTTTAAAGAGTCTGTAAAAATAACATGAGGCCTGGATAATGAAATCAGGCGGGTATTACATTAAGGAGAACAATTATGAAGAAACAATATTTTCTCTGCGTTATATTGATATGCGGAATTTTCATCGCGGCCATGGCCCTGGTTGACGGGTTTATGTATTTTTTTGACCTGCCCTCAATCGCCCTCCTTCTCGTCCCGGTCTTTCTCGTTATGCTCAGCCATTTCAGCCCGGCGGAAATGGCCGGTGCCTTCAGGTCCGCAATGGCCGGTTACGCGGCCACGGGAAAAGAACTCAGTGACTCGCTGCTGTTCTTTAAGACCCTGCAGAAGGCCCTGCTTGTTGTCTCGGCACTGGGCTTTCTCACCGGACTCATCGTGCTTGCCGGCATCGAAAGCGACGCGGCGACATTCAGGAACGGACTCGGCGTGGCACTTCTCGTTGTGTACTACGCGGCCGCCATGGTTATGCTGGTGACCCTGCCCTTTAAAAGCGCGGTGAAAAAGAAACTGAACGCGGCCAGGGATCAGGCGGTATTTGACTGATACGGGGGGGGATGATGTTGCCCGCATGATCGTCGCTGAATACGGGGGCGCGGCGCCCGGCAGGCCTGCGGCATGGTGCTGAAACTGTTTCTGGAAAAACCGGGGCCGACCTCCGGGGACATCGCTCCGGATCTCGGACTCGACGCCGGTTATTTTGCAGGAATACCCGATGATATGGCGGCAGAGGGAATTGTCAGTACGGACGGTGGCAGGTACCGGGTCTAGCGGTTCATCCGGCGTGTTTCGCCATGGCTCCGGCCAGGATACGGTTGATATGGGCGATGTTGACCGGTTTGGCGATGAAATCGTTCATCCCGGCATGCATGCATTCATTTTTGATGTCTTCAAGCACATGCGCCGACATGGCGATGATCGGGATGTTTTGTTTTGATTCACCCGCCTTGCCCTGCCGGATGAGCCTGGTCACCTCAATGCCGTCTATTTCGGGCATCTCTATATCCATGAGTATCAAGTCGAAGTCTCCGTTCGAGGTTTTTTGCATTGCCTCAAGCCCGTTGCGCGCGATAGATACCGAGTGGCCTTTCTTTTCGAGCATGATCGTTGCCATGCGCGCATTCACCTCGTTGTCCTCGGCGACGAGTATCGAGTAAGAAGCCCCGGCTTGCTCATCCCGGCCCGGTTCTGTCCCGCGGTGAGCGGCGGGCGGGCTGTCGCTGATTATGAATGAGAGCGTGAAGCTGAAGGTGCTTCCCTTTATGGAATCGCTTTTCACTGATATGGATCCCCCCATCAGTTCCACCAGCTCCTTGCTGATGGTGAGGCCGAGACCGGCGCCGCCGTATTTTCTGGTGAACGACGGGTCAGCCTGCCTGAAACTTTCAAAAATGATGTCGAGCTTGTCTGTACGTATGCCTATGCCGGTGTCTCTGACCGAAAATGAAATCGCGGCCAGGGAGTTATCTGCTTCATGGCCGATCCTTTCTGCATGTACGTCTATGCCCCCGCTGTTGGTGAACTTTATCGAATTGGAGATAAGGTTGATCAGCACCTGTGTGAGCAGACGGGGGTCTCCCCTGACATGCATCGGCACGTTTTTATCGACATCGAGCCTGAGGGCCAGGTTCTTTTCCCTCGCAGACGCTTCGAAAAGACCGACGGCCTGCCTGAGCACGGACACGACGTTAAAGTTCCGGGATTCAAGCGATATTTTTTTTGATTCGATTTTGGAGAATTCGAGGATGTTGTTGATCAGGTTCAATAGATTGTCGGTCGACATTTTCACGAGCCCGATGTATTCCCTCTGCTCGGTGTCAAGGTCGGTCTGCAATACAAGGTCGGTCATGCCCATTATGGCGTTCATCGGTGTGCGTATTTCATGGCTGACACTGGCGAGAAAATAATTTTTCGCCTGGTTCGCCTCGACCGCCCTGTCTTTCGCTTCGATCAGCTCGCGCTGAATTTTTTCGCGCCCGGCAACCATCCTGTTGGCCGAATCTGCGAGCACTTTAAATTCGGTAAATTTGAGTTTTTCGTCGTCTATGGGGATGTTCGACTTCTCTGATTTCTGGAAAAAGGAGGTGAAAATGCTGAACTCCCTGTTGAATCTCCTTGCAAGAAAGATTGAAATCGACAGCGCCAGGACATAGGCCATTACCAGGATCACCAGTATCTTCAAAACGCTTTGCAGGACCGATCGCCTGAGCTCTTGTTTTTTTTCAGCTATCATCGTATCGATTTCATCGAGGTAGGTCCCGGCGCCGAACATCCACCGCCATTCGTCGAGGCCCCTGACAAATGACACTTTCATGATGATTTTCCCTGCGCCCGGTTTTGGCCATTTGTAGTAGATGAAATCCCCGCCCGGCTTTCTCGCCGCCTTTCTTTCCTCCTGGATGACCTTGACCCCGTCAGGATCGGTGAGGTCCCAGTGGTTTTGGCCGATCATTTCCGGCTGCACCGGGTTCATGATCGTCATTCCGGTGTAGGTCACCACGAAAATGTATCCCTCGTTGTTTTTCCCGAACCGTATATGAGAGATCCTTTCCAGCACCTCCTTCTGGATGTCGCTCTTGAAATCGTCCAGATATTCTCCAGTGCCGATAAACCAGCGGTAGGGTTCGAGGAGCTTCACAAACGCCATCTTCGGGTGGTTTTTTCCCGGAGTTCCCGGCTTTGTCCAGTAATAGGTATAAAAACCCTCGCCTTTTCCGGTGACGATATCGATCATGTCACGGATGACATAGGCCCCCCTTGTGTCGCGCATGTCGTAGAGGTTTTTGCCTTCCATTTCGGGCCTGTCTGCGAAGAGCTGTTCTATGCCGTGTTCGTCTCCCGCGAAGAAATAGCCCCTGCCGCTGTTGAACCTGATGGGCCGCATCCCTTCGATGATGATTTTTTTTATCTCATCGTCGCCTTTAGAGGTTCTGTATTGCGCATGGATGTTTGTGGCGAAGGAGTGGGCCTCGTAAACCCGGTCCCTGAGAGACTTTTTAAGCAGCGACATTATCTGGCCGCGCCGGTAGGTCATGTAGTCGAAAGTGCTGTTCACGACCCCGCGCACCGTGTCTTTTTTTTCAGCCAGTATTTCGGACTCGAGCCTTGCCGATTCGGCATTGAATTTTTCGAATTCGGAATACAGCCAGAAAACACCTATGGCGCTGGTCAGAATGAACATGGCTATCGATATCAATACGAACAGCGATTTTTGTATACTGAATGCCTTCATATCGATTGGTCCTTGTCCCCGTAGTATAAGATTATAATCTTTATTGAATAAAAAATATAACAAAAACCTGTTGATGAAGGGTATTTTTTTATTTTAGAGGTACAGGAGCCTGAGCGAAGGCCGATTTTTATTGGATACATAGAAATTTCCGCCGCCAAAACCCGTTCCAAGAGACTGAATGAATCTTATAAGAACAAATTAAATCAAACCCGAATGTGTAATCATTGACAAAAAAAGACCCGGATGTAAGGCTTTTTTTAAATTATTGACAATTTGACTTAGCCCATGAAAGAAAAAAAGAACCCCTACGAAACACTTAAGCGGCCCACCGTCCCATTGACCGGCGAGGAGCACAAGGCAATAGCCCACTTCTGCATTGACCACGACATTTCAATAGGTGCCCTTTTAAAAAAGGACCGGGCTGTACGGTACAAGGAAAAACATACTATCGCCAGAACAAAAACAACGTGACCCGGATTAAGCAAGCATGATTAAAAGCCGACCGATCAAGGACCATCATTATTCCCACCGGACAAAAAAGGGAAAGGCCTTCACTTACTGGTACACAACTGATGAGAAATATTTCATCGGGGACAGTCCCGGCATGAAAGCCCGGAAAAGCAATCCAACCCTGACAATGGCAAGCCTTATCGGGAAATCAATAATTGACAACCCCTGGCAGGAATGGGAATCAGAAAACGCGGAGATGATCATATCAAGAACAAACGGGATACCCATTAATTACCTTAAGACCACCGATCAGGAAAAAATACAGTTTTATGAAGATACAGCCCTGGTTGATGTTTACGAGCATCTTACCCGCGCGTTAGCACCGGACACAATTATTACTTTTAAAATGATTGCCGCCTGGCATGACATGGTATTTAAAAAGATATACCCCTTTGCCGGGAAAGTCAGGACAGTGGAGCTCTCAAAAGGGTCAAGCACTCATCACACGGAATGGACATGGCGGATGTCGTATCTGAACGGAATTGATGGCCTCGACCGGCTGGTACAGAAAACAAGCGCTGAATCCATTAATGATATTGAGATTATTTCACTGAAAGTCGCGGAGGCGGTTCCTGAATTTCTTTTTATTCATCCATTCCGGGAAGGAAACGGAAGGATCGGCCGGCTCCTGGGTGATATTATCCTGGCAAAAAATAATTTTCCCATGATCGGCATGAACCTGATGACTGATGAACTTGATTACCTGAAACGCGTCCGGGAAGGATACAGCAAAAATTACAAACCGCTGGAGGAAATAATAGAAGAAAAACTTATTGAGAGGATTTCTTAGAATATCGCGCTTTATAATAATCGCGGAGCGCTTTTTTGGTTGTTTTCGAGCCTTCAATCTTCGCGGAAGAATAGACCGCGTCAACGATCATTTCCTGACGCTTGTTCTCAGTGTTCATGTATTTATTGGTTTCGGCAATCGACTTTTTCATTTCTTTAACCTGATCTTCTATTAGACTACTCCATCCACAAAAAGTGTCAACATAATTTTATTTTCAGGACCGCTGTACAGGATGATTGACAAAAAATGCCGCGGATGCGGGGCGTTTTAAAATTAGCGGCCCCGGTGATGATGAATATCGAGGACTCGCCCGTGTTTCGCCGCATGAATTATTGAATCTATCGGCATGTGATTTAAGGAAGGTAGTCCAGGTCGCTCAAGTCTTTGTGGCGCGCCGCCGCTTTTTTGTTTATTACAAGGCTCTCTTTGTCAATTATGTTGATGACAATATCTCCATCTTTGAACACGATTTTTTTTTCGAAACATTCCCGGAAATCAACCCCGGAAATCGAAAGCATGATTTCGATCCTTAGTGGAGGGACCCCCATACGGATTATGCCATGGCTTGTGTCTAAGAAAACATCTGCAGAAAGGCCCGGAACGTCAAAGCCGAATTCTCTTACGGCTGAATTCATTTTCGCGGCATTTCCCGGATTGACGGCGATAAAAATATCCATGTCGGCAGTAGCGCGCGGATATCCGTGAAATGCGACGGCATAGCCACCTATCAGCAGATACTCGACTTCGTGCTTATTCAGCAATCTCAAAAAATCTTTGAATGGTTCGGGGATATGAAGTGCCATAATTTATCTGTCTCATTACCTCCACCGCATTGAGCCGTTCCTCATGGGTTTTGGAACGCCAATATTCGATATCATCCGAAGGATTAAAATCGCTGGAAATGGATAAAGCCGTGGTGTCAATCTTCATTTTATCAAGCTTGATCATGATGGAATTATGATGCCTGGCAAGTGTCTTGTCAATGCAAATATTATGCTCCCGTAATGTATATCAGGGCGATATCCCGGTCACTGAGCCTGCTTCACATTGAGCCTGTTAAAATGTCGAAGAGCAGGTAACCCAAATAAGTAAGTATTGACTAAAAAGCCCCCATGCAGGGCTTTTTAAAATTTGAGGTTTTCATGATAACCTGGATATCGGATTTATCATGATCCTGACATCCAATAAGCGTTTATACCTGAAATCCGGAAATTACAACGGTATTAATAATTCAATGCTAACGACAAAAATGAACCGCTTATCATGAACATTATATGTCCCAGTCAGGCGTCACTGCCTCTCTGTCTGCGGGTAAGGTTGTCGGCTCCGAAAAATCCCACATGTCCGCAGCGTGTATATCCGCTTCATAGGCATCCATCCCGTGTTCCGCGGGTATATCAATTATATTACCGAGTCCGCCTGTTCCGGTAAAACCATCGCCGTCTATATCAAATGCATCGGTACTTGAGTCCTCAAACACCGGATCATCGGCAAACTCGCCGGTGGAACTGTCGTAGTCAGCAACATAATACTGATCAATAAAACTGTCGATTAATTCATCTTCATCAGTATCGCCGCATGAGCGCCTGCGCATGACCAGTCGTTCCAGCGTTCCCGCTCCGATAATGGAAAATACGTCGTCTTTTTCATCATCGGAACTTTGCGCTACGCATTTATACTGGAAAGGCGCGTCTTCACTGTCACGGTTAAAATAAAACTGGGCATGGCCGATATCCGTTTCCGATCCTTCGGTCTCATACCTGGCAAGCTTTACCGTGAGCCTCCCGCTTGAGTCGCGCTGTCCATAAAAGATAATGGAGCAATCAATTACTTTACCGATATCGAAATTTACCCTGATGGCCGCGACAAAGATATCATTCGAAGTATAACCGCCTTCGAACACCGTAAAATTGAACGTATATGCTGTGCCGTCAAGTGAAACCGTGCTGGCGAATGTGCCGTTATATGAAAAAGTACGGTCGACACTCACCGCATCGCCGAAAAACGGAAGTGTGAGTTCCGCCGAGGCCCCCTTCAAAATGTTGTCCTGCTGGTCCTCGGCGTTGAGAATTTCAGTGATGAGCTTGTCCACGGTGCCGACCATGAAGAATGTTGACGTGGGCCCGTCACCGAAGACCTTGTCAAACATGCCTCCCTCTCCTTCTAAAACGGCCTCGTCATATGATTCATAACTTTCTTTATATGAATTTAACCGGCTGCTGTTTTCAACAGGGGTCCCGGGGTGGGGAAGGCTCTTCTGCAGGTCTTCGGTAAAGGTTTCTATTTCACCGCTGCCCGCAGCAGTGTCGCTTTTACTATCAGCACACGCTATTAATCCGCAGAAAAAAAGTATAATAACCATAACTTTTAGGTTATTCATATATGGTCTTTTTGATAAATCCATTTTATTCTCCTGAATGAAGTGGTAAAGTATCATGCATTATTAATACATCATATTCTCATACAAAATAATATCTTTCCCCACAGAACCTAAAACATCAAAACGAGGCAGCTTCTTACAACTGATTGATAAATTGCACGATTTTATCATAGTTGGAATTGTCAGCATCTTTTAAATACAACCATGGACAGATAAGCAACCCCAGTCCGAGCAGTGGTGTTAAACCCGCCCAGAGACCGGTCATTAACCGCCTTTTATAATACCTGTTAGCGACTATTTCCATGTCACTAACGCTCACGATTGATATTTTCAAATCTTCGTCAAGGCCTGAAGACCAGACATAGACAACCATGAGGTAATCCACTTTTGTCTCTACCAGGTATTTTTTAAAATCATCGAACACTATGGGGTTACCGCAATTAATTTTAACATCAATCTGGACTTCATTCATCGCGACAGGAACATAGTTCGCCTTGCGGATTGCGTCATAGATGTACGAATATTTCAGGCTGCCATCCTTGATCAGCCCGCTTTTGTTCGCCACGAGCACTGCCATTCTTGATTTTTTAGGGATTGATTTTATGTACTGGTAATTGGTCACGCACGAAAGAGTAGTGAATGAAAAAAGGACGACAATAGAAACAGCGCGTATTAACTTTTTATTTCTGAAAACATTAAAAGGGATAGCATTAAACTTCATGACAGAGACTCTCCTTTGATAGAGTTAATAATTAAAAAAACCACGATAATAATACATTCCGTGATTCATTCGTGCTGCGTTTAAGTAATCTATTTATTCAACTTTTTTAACAGATAAAATATCATACCTGTGTTTCCGGGATTCAACCATGAAAGGCAGGGGGCATCCAGTATGAACAACTTTTACATAAGAATCCGGCTTTATTATTTCAGTTACTTCATCGTAGGACTCACAATCCCTGATCCATGTTTTTATATAGATCTTGACTTCGACTTCATAGATATTGTCGTTAATGAGGTGTAAAAGCATTTTTCTGCCACCGAGAACATCTGATTTATAGAGATACAATCTGACTCCTTCTTTTTCTACAGTATCTCCTTTACTGCTTGCCTGCATGGGCAACAGGGTTATAACCATAAAAGACATTAATAATAATTTATTTTTCATTTTATAACTCCATTGTTAATAAAAAGTCTTGATTGTTTCATCATTACAGCACTACAGGCTTTCGCGTTATTGTAAAAGAATAGAAAAATATACCACTTATAATCATTCAGTCAATTACCCAAAAGTTGTAGTTGCCCGGTTTTTTTCAAAAAAAGATTTTTTCACCAAAAACTGAAAATCATGGCGAAGAGCAGTTGTGCGAAATATCATGACTGATCGAATTCTGAGGATGTTTGATGATTATGCTACAGCACCAGGTGCGACAGCCCGGTGCGGTTCTTGACCCCGGTCTTGAGAAAGAGATTGGAAAGGTGCCGCTTCACGGTCTCGGGTGAAATATTAAGGGCATGGGCGATGTCACGGTTGGCGCACCCCTGCTGATGATATCATGGATGCCGCCTTCATCGGGGCGTATGGATGAGGCGCGAATTATTATCAATGATAACCTTTTTCCATAAGGGACTTTTATGGGCCTCACGGACAAGAGTATCAGCATACTCTTTAAGGCTTTTACCTTTATTTTGTTCATAAAGTTTATCGCGTATATTCCTTGTCATTTTGACACAATCGAATTCCTTATTCTTCATCATGTAATATCTCCATCGGTGAAAAAATCTGCAGACTCTTGTAGCCGTTCTTTAAATTTACGGAATTATATTGCATTATTCTATTATAATTAACGATGTGCTTAAAATTCCAGCTTATCAATACGTCTACCTGATAAACCGTAGCGCAGGCTATATGCAATGCGTCCTCAAAATACTTTTCAGATACCGCATTTTCTGAAATATAGCTTTCAGCAAGATCTTTTATTTCATCAGAAACCCTGACGACTTCCAACTTTTCCTCATAGATTTCAAAATCCTTTTTTACAAAATCAGGAGCGCTTTCCAGTTCTCTGATGGTTATCTCGGATATCACCCCAATAAATTTATCTTCTTTGATACTTTCAACAATCCGGATCGAGTGCTCTTTAAACTCGCTGTCAAATACTCCTCCGATAACCGATGTATCAAGATAGATTAATATTTTCTTCATGTATCACACCACATGTGCGTGTTTTAAAAAGATCTCGCAATAAACATTTTAATTGTCTCATTCGATATTCCATTATTTAATATATATCTGACAATATTCAAGTATTTTAATAATGCTAAAAGCCCTACAGCACCAGGTGCGACAGCTCGGTGCGGTTCTTGACCCCGGCCTTGAGAAAGAGATTGGAAAGGTGCCGCTTCACGGTCTCGGATGAAATATTAAGGGCATGGGCGATGTTACGGTTGGCGCACCCCTGCCTGATGAGAAGATAAATCTCCCGCTCGCGGGGAGTGATGGAAGGGAGGTTTCCTCTGTCATGTATTTCGATGACAAGAAAAAGAGTGCCGCCGCTCACCACTGGCTCAAGGGTCACCGCTGACGAAGATGATTCAAGCGGCAGGGTTACGCGTTCCTTGAGGCCGTGTATATTTATCAGGTGCGGACGTTTAAAAAGGCGTACCATGTTTACAAGCGTATTCCATTCCAGGCCCCTGAGGCGCAGCTCTGTCATGAATTCCCGGTGACTGTACAGAACAGAACACTGCTCATCAACCACAGCGCAGAGCCTGTTACTGAAAAATTCATCTCCAAGAAAACGGGTCATGTCCCGAGACTGTATTATTTTAGTATGCTGGTAGTATGAGTTTACAATCATGGGAGATATAATCTGGTGCTGCCTGAGTTCTTCTGCCGAGTAATCTTCACTATCACTCAAACCGATTATTCCATAAAGTGTAGGATGAATAGAGCCAATAATACATGTAAACTCACCTTCAAAGCTCTGGTACAACTGATTTATATCGTTTAATTGTGTCATTTCTTTAGAATCAACATGTACCGGTACTGCCTGTAATGGCACTGGCATATAGCCGGGCTTGAATGTATCATAGTCTTCATACGTCAGGTACAGTTCCTCAAACTTTTGAAATCCGATCCTTTCATAAAAATGGGTGTTTAAATTTTGATCAAGCCCGGCAAGATGAGCCCGCTTAAGGTGAAAAAAATTATAATACTCATGTAGTATTCTCCGGGGATATTCCTCATCCTCGAGGTCGGACGATATGCTTGAAATAAACTTATTGAACATGTGCCTGCTGGTAACAAATATTATATATGTACAAATTTTTATTGCATATTATTAAGATGTCAATATTTTTTGCACTATTATATGAAAACATGGTTATACCAATAGGTGCGATAGAAGTTCCCGGGATCTCGGGTAACATATCTGGAAAATAAAAAATAAAAAGAAGCCATGACATCAGAAAAAACACGCTTTACCGAAAAACAGCTTAATGCCCTGAGCAGGGCTATAAACGAAATAAATTCATCAATAGAAGACCCGGCCTTTCGGGAGATATTGTTGAATACCTATGAAAAACACTTTGACCTGGACTATTGCCACCTGGGAAACCCCGAAGAGGACTGGTCAGGATTCAATATACACCTGCATGCCGGCGACAACAGCTTTATGGAAACCTACCAAAAATACGAGGAGTACTGCATATTTAAAAGTCCCCTGCTCCGCGAGATACCCGCGACTATGACCCTGCAGCTTGACCTGAACAAAACGGAAATGCTTACCAGGACGAACCCGCTTTTTAACGCATTGAGCGAACGATACGGAGGGTTTATTGTAATATCCGGCATCCATAAAGACAACAACGGTCTTATTGGCATAAAAATAGATAAAACCTCATTAAGCCCCGAAAAACTCAGAGAACACCGGCTCCTGTCGTCTCACTTTATCAACTCCTATCATATCCATAATAAACTGGCAGAGCACCGCGACATCAACGCCTTTTTCTGCAACCTCTCGGCTGCCGAATCACGGGCACCTCTTGCCCTGTGCGACCATGCTTTTAAAATTATAAGCGCCAGTGATTCTTTTTTCGCATGCCTTAACAACCATATCGACTCATGGAATGATGTCATCCCTGAGCTCATGCGCCTCTACGGCGCTCATCCTGATTACCGCACATGCCTCGGCAAAACTGCGACCTTCCCCCTGAATAAAAAGGGAGATATGATTAATCTTGAGCCCGTTGTCGCTGACAAGAATCTCTTTTATAAAATTACTGTCCGAAAGAACAGCATCATCCCCCCGATTACGCCACGAGAACGTGAAATCCACCGTCTCATTTCACTGGGTTTAACGAATAAAGCCATTGCTGGCGAGCTGGGCATTTCAACGGAAACAGTCAAAAGGCATATAGCGAATATTTTTATCAAGACAGGGGCGACAAACAGGACAGAACTTTCGTGGATAAAATTTTAAAAAAGCCTTGAATTCGGGGCTTTTTTGTCAATACTTACCCATTCGGGCTAGTAGAAACCGGTTCTGACGCTTCGACTGTGGTTGTTGAGCCTGTCGAACCACACTTCGACAAAGCTCAATGCGGGCAGCACAAGTAAAATGCACCGTGTCCCGTGCAACGGGATTCGGCGACGGAATTTCCCATGCATCAATCATCTGTCCATAAATCCTCCCATAAAAACCATCGGGTCGGAAAGGACGCCGCCGAATGACAGGATTTTCCGGCCTCAGGGTTCTATTTCAAGAACACCCTTCCGGCCATGGCGGCGGAATTTTACGTTATGCGACGTCTCACGGTGATAGAGCCCCGGCACTCCTGCCGAAGGGCTGCTTCACCGGAAACGATAGCCTCGATGGTTATTACACTGCGCGGGTCAGGGCGCCTCTTCAATTTGAAGAGAATATTCATTAGAAGTCGAGCCGCTATTACTGATTTCGATCAGATACCAGCCGGCGGTAAGGCTTTTATTGGTAAAAGAAGGATTAAAAGAATCATAGCTTTCATAACACTCATCAATGTATGCTGCGTACTGCCAGGTTACGCTGGTATCCCCCGGGATGAAAGATACGCTGTATATCCCTGATGAATCCACATTGAAACGATAAAGAATTTCACTGTCACCGGCGAAATCATCATTTTCTACCAGATCACCGATAGTGATTACGGTTGACACAAAGGGGTCTGTGCATGCATTATTTGATTTTTTGTCCCCATCATCATCGCTGTCGCAGGCGCTCATTCCCAGGCTAAAACACAGCAAGAGAGCCGGCAATATTTTCACTAAATTTTTCATTACAACCTCCTGTATCATTCATGCATTTTTTTTGGACAATAGAAGAGCATTTGATGTGTAATTTGTCAATATTTTATCGCGGATTTGATTGGAACTTAGGAAAAACCCTGGCCAAAACCCGTTGCAGGGGATACAAGAAGGAAGACATAGGCCGGGGGCTTGCCCCCCTCAATCCTGCAGTTTGTATTCCCGCGCGAAGGCGACGCGTTTGCCTATCGAGGGATGGCTGTAAAAGAAAAACTCATTCAGGGGATGGGGCTCACGGTCAGCGAGGTTGACGGCGGCAAGCTTGTCCATTGACGAGATAAACGATTCCCGGTCGCGGGTCGTCTCAAGCGCGAAGGTGTCGGCCTGCACTTCAAACCTGCGGGATATCGCGTTCGTCAGGGGCATAAGGAAAAAACTCAGCACAGAAAGATAAAACAGAAGTACCGGGATCGCGGCTACATCGTGCACGTGCGCGAACCCCATGCGGGAGATTGTTTCGGCATGCAGAGAGGCGCAGCAGTACAGCGAAAGAAAAATAATCACGGTGCTCAGAACAATGTTTTTCAGAATGTGCCTTCGCCTGTAGTGCCCCATCTCATGGGCGAATATCACCGCGATCTCATCCGGCGTGAACTGTTCAACCAGGGTGTCACTGAGGATGATGCGCTTGCTTCTGCCGATGCCGGTAAACCCGGCGTTCGCCTTGCGGGTGTTCTTGCTCATGTTGAAGGTAAAGATCCCTTTGAACGGGACCCCCTGCTCGTTCACGATGTCCATGATCCGGTTTTTGATCTCGCCGTCCTCGAGTTCGGTGAAACGGTAGAACAGGGGGAAGATAATCACGGGAGCGACCCTGGCGAGCAGGACCGAAACGAAAAACAGGAACACCGCGAAATACAGCCACCAGAGCGGGCCCGCAAGAGAAAGAAGATAATAGAAAACGAGCGCGACCGGGAGGCCGATGGCCATGCCGACCAGCGAAGACTTGAGCTTCTCGTAGAGCCACCGTGCCGGCGACTGGTTCGAGAGCGCGTAGCGGTGTTCGACGACAAACCCCGAATAATAGTCGAGCGGAAAGCCCGCGGCTGAAAAGGCCGCGCCTGACACAACGAGAAACAGCAGAAACACTCCCCACTGAGACTGCACGAAACTTTCGATGAACCTGACGATTACAGGGGAAATCCCTGAAAACGCGAAAAGGGCGAGCAGGATGAAATTTATAACCAGGCCGGCTACGGTCACCCTGAGCTTGATTCTGTTGTAGGCTTTGTCCCTGCCGGAAGCGGTGTTCTGCCCGGCTTCAGGACCTGTGCCCGAAGAAGATCCGGGAGGGAAAACATCCCCCCCGCTGTTTTCGATTGCGCTCATACGAAACATTGAGGCCCCTGGCGAAAAGAAGCTACAGAGCCCTTCCCCTGTTGAAGGCGTCAATATTCATCTCGAGAAATTTTTCTTTTACCAGCGACTTGATGGCCTTTTCCCACTGTTCGGTGGTAAACTCGAGGTACTTCGAAAGCACGCCGAGCATGACGATGTTAAGCGCCTTCTTCGTGCCGACTTCTTTCAATACCGCGGCGGTGTCAACCAGTTGATAACTGGGGATGTTGGTCGACACCCACTGCTCAATGTCATCCGGATATTTCTTTTCCCCGGTCATGACCGGCGCGGGATCGACCTTTTCAAGGTTGATGATCATGGTCCCTTCAGGGGCGAGAAGATCGAGCTTTCTCATGGCCTCGAGCTGTTCGAAGCTCACTATATAATCAGCGCCCCGCTTTTCAATCAGGGGAGAATAGACCTTTTTCCCGTAGCGGACATGGCAGTCCACACTGCCGCCGCGCTGGGCCATTCCGTGAATTTCGGATTCCTTGACGTCATACCCCGCTTCTTTGGCGACCTCCATGAGGACTTTACTGGCGAGGATGACGCCCTGTCCCCCTACTCCGGCGAAAACTACATTTTTCATGGCTCCCCCTTACTTCTTAAGAATGCACTTTCTCAGCGAGATGATGACAGAGGGCTCGCGCGCGGCGGTCTCCTCCCTGACGACCCGCTCGAACTCGTCTATGTCCTTGGGGTCGACCTTTACCACACGCTTGACGCCGACAGCGCGCGCAAGCATTTCCAGGTCAAGCTCATGGGTCGGCTCTCCCATAAGGGTGACGCCGGTCGCGGGATGGTCCTGGTGCCCGGTCATGGCCGTGCTGCGGTTGTCCAGAATGATCACGGTGCCCGTTCCCCTGTTGTACACAAGGTCGATGAGCGGGGTAATTCCGGAATGCACGAACGTGGAATCGCCGATAACGGCAACGCTCTTGCGGGCCATTTCCTCGCCATGGGCCTTTTCAAGGCCGAGGTGCATGCCGATGCTGGCGCCCATGCATCCCTGCGTGTGCATGGCCGAATACGGCGGCAGAACGGCCAGGGTATAGCACCCGATGTCGCCGTTCACGATGAGGTCGAGCTTTTTCAGCACGGTAAAGACAAAGCCGTGCGGGCAGCCCTTGCACAGTCCGGGCGGCCTCCCGGGGATTTCGGTCGTGTAATCAGGCAGAACTGAAGGGAAGGCCTTGCCGTTCAGGGCGCTGTCAACGATCTCCGGGGTCAGTTCGCCGCACAGGGGGATGATCTCTTTCCCGGTCGCCTTTATGCCCAGTGACTTCACATAGTCTTCGATAAAGGGGTCGATCTCTTCAACGACGTATACTTCCTCAACACCGGCCGCGAATTCACGTATGATATCGTCCGGCATGGGCCATACCATGCCGATTTTCAGCACCGAATCCTCGGGGCATGTTTCCTTGACGTACTGGTACGCGACGCCGTCGGTTATGATGCCGCGTTTTCTCTTTCCCCATTCGATCCTGTTGAGCCCGGATGTGTTGGAATATTCCTTCAGCTTGATATGCTGCTCTTCAATGAACCGGTGCCGCGGCCTCGCGTGGGCCGGGATCATGACGTATTTCTGCGGATTGCGCGGCACGTCTCTCAGGGGAACATTTTTCCGCTCGCCGAGCTCGACAATGCCCTGCGAATGGGCTATGCGGGTCGTTATGCGGACGATTACGGGCCGGTCATAGGCCTCCGATATCTCGAAAGCGAGCTTGGTGAACTCCTTTGCCTCCGCGGGGTCGGACGGTTCGATCATGGGGACTTTCGCGGCGCGGGCGAGGTGCCGGTTGTCCTGCTCGTTCTGTGAGCTCCAGGCGCCGGGGTCGTCCGCGTTGATGATCACGAAGCCCCCGTTGACTCCGGTATACGAAAACGTGAAAAGAGGGTCCGCAGCCACGTTCAGGCCGACGTGCTTCATCGCGGCCAGGGCGCGCGCTCCCCCGACTGAAGCGCCTGCGGCGACTTCAAGGGCGACCTTTTCATTCGGTGACCACTGCGATTTTATTTCACGGTAATCGCGGGCCAGGGTTTCTAGTATTTCAGTGCTGGGCGTTCCCGGGTACGCGGCTGCGACGTGACATCCCGCCTCATAGGCGCCCCTGGCGATGGCCTCATTGCCAAGTAAAACCTTTTTTTCCATGAGTCATGCTCCAATAATGTCTATTTTGCTAACAATGCTGTAACCTTCTTCCTTGAGGGCCTTTTTCGCGGTTTCGGGATTTTCAAACCTGAAAATCATGACCGCCTTGCCCTCTCTCTTCTCGGTAAAGGCGTACATATATTCAATATTAAGCTCCCTGCGCGCGAAGGTGTCAATGGCCTTGAACAGCGAGCCGGGCGTGTCGTCGATCTCTATGGCGAGCACATCGGTTGCCGAACAGGCGACATGGCTTTCCCTCAGGGCGCGGATCCCCTCATCAGGGTTGTTGACGATCATCCTGAGGACCCCGAAATCCGACGTTTCGGCAATGGTAAGGGTCACGATATTTATGTTCTTTTCAGCGAGGATTTTCAGAACGTTTTGAAGATGCCCCGGTTTGTTCTCAATAAATACTGACAATTGCGTTACATTCATATTCATCTCCTTGTATTTCTAATGATGTTTCATATGAAGGCCCTTCCCTCAGGGGGGATGAGGTCAGCTCGCCTATATTTTTCTTTTATCAACCACGCGCACCGCTTTCCCTTCACTGCGCGGGATGGTCATCGGCTCAACAAGGCTGATCTTTGCCGATATGCCCAGGGCGCTTCTGAAGCGGTCGCTGATGCGCCGGGCAAGGTCATTGAGCACCTTCACTTCATCAGAAAAGAGCTTCTCGTTGACTTCGACCTTGACTTCAATGTCATCAAGCGCCCCTTTCCTGTCAAGAATGATCTGGTAGTGCGGCTCGGTGCCCTCCACTTCCATAAGGACGGATTCTATCTGTGACGGGAACACGTTCACGCCGCGGATGATCATCATGTCGTCTGACCTTCCGGTCACCTTCTCCATCTTCACCAGGGTCCTGCCGCACTTGCAGTTATCGTGGTACAGCCTGGTGATGTCCTTTGAACGGTACCTGATCGTGGGAAAGGCCTCCTTGGTCAGGGAGGTGTACACGATCTCTCCCTTTTCGCCTTCGGGAAGTATTTCACCGGTATCGGGGTCGATTATCTCGACATAGAAATGGTCTTCAAACACGTGAAGCCCCGATTTTTCGGAGCATTCGGTCGAAACGCCCGGTCCGATAACTTCACTGAGCCCGTATATGTCGAACGCCTCTATGCCCAGCCTGGCCTCGATTTCCTTTCTCATGTTTTCAGACCAGGGCTCGGCGCCGAGTATGCCGGCCTTGAGGCGCGTCGCGCTGATCTTGTAATCAGGCCGTTTCTTTTCGATGTAATCGGCGATGTTGAGCATATACGACGGCGTGCAGGCGAGCATGGTGGTTCCGAAATCCTTGATCAGCATGAGCTGGCGCTCGGTGTTGCCGCCGGAGATGGGGACCGTCATCGCACCAAGTTTCTCTGCGCCATAGTGAAGGCCCAGGCCGCCGGTGAAGAGCCCGTAACCGTAAGCGACCTGAATAACGTCATTTTCGGTCGCACCGTAAGCGGCGAGGCAGCGCGCAACGACTTCAGCGAAAACGTTCACGTCGTTTTTGGTGTACCCCACGACCGTGGCGTTCCCCGTGGTTCCCGACGAGGAATGGACGCGCACGACCCTGTTCAGGGGCACGGCAAACAGGCCGAAGGGATAATTGTCCCGCATGTCCTGTTTCACGAGAAAGGGAACATGCTTCATGTCAGCAAGGGATTTGAATTTGTCAGGGGAAAAACCGGCTTCATCGAACTTTTTCTTGTAGAAAGGATTGTTGTTATACGCATGGGACAGGGTCCATTTGAGTCTTTCGAACTGCAGTTCCCTCATTTTATCAAGGGGCATTGCTTCATATTCCTTATTGAACATCTTCTCCACCTCGGCATTCATGAATTGAATTTGTGTAATACTTATATAGGAAACAATTACTCCTCTTACACATGGACATCCGTGTCAACGAAATTTTACCCTGCGCATTCCGGTGCCGGCAGAGTTAGCTGCCCGCGAAACCGCGCACATTGCACCCGGAAGACACTTCCAGAAAGCGGCTTTCCGGTGTACGTGCTGACACATTCGTAAACGAAAGTAGCGGGATGCGATCTCAGCAGATAAAACAACCGCTTTTAACGCGAGGAAGCGGGGATGATCCTGGTAAGATACCGCCCCTTTACATCGCTGAACCGGTCATTACTGACCATTCCCATCTTGCCGTAATAAAACGGCGACATGGGATTGATCGAATAGGAATAATTCATGGTAAATCCCGCGCTGTCGTGATAATAATACCCGATCAGGGAAGACCGGCCCAGGGGCCTGAGGTCACGGGAAGTTGAGCTGTAGCACACGGTTGAATTGCCGCCCGGAATAGGGCCATCACTTATTTTATATATTATCCTGCTCACCAGGGACTTTTCGCTGAAGGGGATGTTAAAATGCCCGCGGTGGAAGCTTCCCCATTTCCATTCATCCATAATGGGGCCGTTTTTCCTGTTCAGCGCCCTCATTGTCTCAAGGAAAGAACGGTCAAAGATCGCGTCCCGCCCCTCTATGGCATAGGTCTCGCTGTCATCAAAAAAAGGAGAAGCGCTGTGGACGACCGCTTTTAAAAACGAGGGAAGCAGGTGCACATAGTTGTCCATAATGGGGCCGATGTCCTCTTTCAGCTCGTCCTTGAGCGTCTCATAAATAAAGCTCTGCAGCAGGCTCTGGAACAGGGTCGGCGCGACCAGGTTCGGGTCCATGTCGAACTTCCAGTCGTTAAAATAAATACGGGTCAGGCGCGAAGACGTTATGGGATTGTGCTCAAGCATGAGCAGAAAAACCGGGGTGAACTTGGCCGCGTGCGCTGAATGATTGTCGTTCATCAGCTTTTCAAACTCTTTTTTCGTGAAGTCGGATGATGACCCGAGGAGGTTCATCAGCTGGCCGTACCTGAATTCGTCGGCCAGCAGGTAATCGTTGAGGTAAGCCGGGGCCTTTACCATAAAGTTGGTGCCGGCAGCGGAGGTCCGGTTTCCATTGTCACCCAGCGACGAGAGGTCAGCGTCCCCGTACCAGTAGGAGGAATAGAATCTTTTGAAAATCGAATCGCTCCTCTGCCTCCGGGGGACCCTGCCCGAATACGCGGTAACGCAGTTCTTGTCGTCAGCGAAGAGGTATACCCTGGGCAACGAATGTATGCCGCGGATTTTCTTCACCGCTTCATACATGGTATCGGAAAAAGGCAGCTCCAGAAGCGAGGTAATGTAATCAGGGCCGGGAAATGCCGACTTGACCGTGACCACATGATTTTTATACGGCTCGGCAACGATAATATCATTCAATACCGGCCCGTTATCGGTTTTCCACACCGGCCCCCTGCCTGTGTTCATACCGCTGTCGCGGACTTCAGAAAAATTCTTCCAGCCCGCCGCAGACTGGTACTGCATGACTCCCGCGGAATTTCTTACCGGCTCAAGCACGAAATCCTGGACATCGCAGTTCAGGCTGAATCCGAAGAAAGAGAACTCCCCGGCCGTCCCCGACATAAGGAAGGGCAGGCCCGCGTGCGTGACAGCGAGGATTTTTTTCCCGCTGAACGAAATGGAAACCGGGTACCAGCCAGGGTACGTGCTGAGGCGGTCTTCATAACTGTAAGCGGTGAAACTCTTTCCTTCCTTGGTCAGGTACCCGGGAAGGTAAACGGCGAACCCGCGGTTAAAAGAGCCGATGCGGCTGTTGATCATTCTTTTCAGCTCGCGAAGAACCGTAACGCTTTTCTTTTCATCTTCATTGTAAAAATAGGTGTGTTCAGGGGGGATGATTTCTCTAAGATAGCGGTAATTCTTTTTTTTGACATCGTCTGAAAGCTGGTACAGCAGCTCCCGGTTATTCAAAAAAGCCTGGCACCATTCTTTCAAAAGCAGGACAGCCACAACATCGACCCGGTCCCAGGGCTCATCAAGCGAATTTTTATACAGCGCCTGTTCCTGGATAACGCCGATCCCCTTCACATACGCGTCAAGCAGCGAGGTTTCTTTCTCTCCAAGCGCGGCAACGATCTCTGCGGCCTTTCTGCGGAAGCCGATTGTCCATGCAAAGCGGTCAAGCTGCCCGGCGCTCTCTCCGGTGAGGCGGCTCAATTCGGAACGCGCGATCGCGCGGTAGTATTCCATGTACACGAAGCGGTCCTGGGCGTGCAGGTAGCCCAGGGCAAACGACAGGTCTTCTTCTGATGAGGCGTCAACTTTGGGGACACCCTGGCTGTCACGCTCGATAATCACGTCCCCCCTGACTGCGGAGACAATATCCGCCTCATAGGATATCATCTGTGTTTTATAATACAGGTAACCGGCGCCGGCAACGAGAAGCAGGGCGCCGCAGACACAGGCGGATATGATCAATGTTTTCTTCATCATCAAAACTCGAACTGCACCGTGCTCAATCTTTTTCTGATCTCCGCGAGGATCCTCTTTTCGTCGTCGGGCCCTTTCGCCTCGAACGTCGCTGAAAAACGCACGAAATGCCCGGCGTCATCCCAGGGGACCGATGAAATGAGTTTCTCCCTGATCAGGTACTGTGAAAAATCTTCGGCGGAAGTAAACCGCTTGCCGCCTTTTACTCCCCGGGGGATCTCGACGTACAGATAAAATGTTCCACCAGGCATCTCAGCCCTGAAGCCTATTTCGGTGAGGATCCCCACCAGGGACTCCAGCCTGCGCCGGTATTTGGCCTTTATCTCTTCAGTTATTTCAGGATGTTCAAGAGCCGTGATCGAGGCTTTCTGTATCGCCTTGAACTGGCCCGAATCGTAATTGTCTTTGATATTCCCGAACGCCTTGACGACAAGTTCGTTGCCTGCGATAAATGCCATCCGCCACCCGGTCATGTTAAAGGCCTTTGACAGGGAGTGAACTTCGACACCGACATCCTTCGCTCCGGGGACGCTGAGAAAAGAAAAAGGCTTCCCGCTGTAGGCGAGGGACGCGTAAGCCGCGTCCTGTACGATAATAAGGCTGTTGGCCCGGGCGAAATCAATCGCTTCGCGGTAAAATTTTTCATCGGCAACCGCGCCGGTCGGGTTGTTGGGATAATTCAGCAGCAGAATTTTCGCCCTTGCCGCGACATCCGCAGGTATCTCGTTAAAATCAACAAGAAAGCGGTTTTCTTTCCGCAGCGGGATGGAATATACCTCGCCGCCGTACCAGGCGCTGTGGGTCCCGAGCACGGGATACCCGGGAACAGTCATCAACGTAATGTCGCCCGGATTGATAAAAGCCGAGGGAAGCATCGCAAGCGCCGGCTTTGACCCTATTGAATGCAGGACCTCTTTTTCAGGGTCAATGCCGTCAACACCGAACACGTTTTTCAGGTATTTCGCTGCCGCGGCCTTGAACTCCTCAATCCCGTTGTCTGAATAGCCCCTGTTTTCGTGTTTTTCAGCTTCCTGCTGAAGGGCTTTAATTACGATGTCAAACGCCTTTTCATCGGGCTCGCCGACACCGATATCGATCAATTCAACGCCGGGAAATTCCCTGAGGGCCGCCCTTTTGGCCCTCTTGATCAGCTCGAACTTATAGATCTTTTCTTCTTTCCCGAATCTGTTACCGCCGATCCTGTCGGCAAAAAGGTTCTGTATGTATGAATCCATTGATCTTCTCAATTCCCCCTTTACCTGGCCGCTTTTTCCTTTGCTTCGCCGGAATCTTTTTCTACCCCATCAACCGGCACTTCGCCGGACGGTGTTTCAGACAGCGTTATTTTAGCTTCAACAATCTCAAGCTTGGTATAGAATTCGTCAAGCATGCTGAAAAAACGCTTAAAATCGCCGACTACATTAATCCGGGTAACGCCTTCCTGAAGTTTTGAAATTTTATAAACATTTTTTGTGTATACATAACACTCGATTTTTTTATCACCGGCCATAACCTCGGTGATAATACAGTAATCATAATCAATATTGGTCGATGACGTTACCTGTTTTACCACAACATCATTGAGAACAATACGTTTTTTCTTTAAATTGTTAAGAATGAGATATTTCTTCGCGGGATTTGACGTGCTTTCAACTTTGACCTTCTCCGCAATCGCATCTTCAAGTTTGATTTTTGTTTTAAAAAGGCTGCATGAAGTTAAAGCGACAAACAGTATCATTATTAGAGCAACATGCTTCATCATTATTCTCCTCGTGCTATGAAAAATTTACCTGTTATTCAACCAGGGCAGATCATTTTGTCAAATAAAGTTTTACTTCTTTTTTTCCTGCTCGATGAAACGTATTATCAGGTTTTTCTGAAAACCAGCGACAACCCGGTCACCAATAATAAAAAGGGGAACCGGCAGGGGTTTCTTTAATACGGTGCTCTGAGATATTCTCTTTTCATAACAGGGAACATCCTTTTCAATAAGCAGGGTGTAGGCCTTCATGGTATCGTCATAAATAAAAGGCTTATGACCGTTCCTGCGGTCTATATCAGCAAGCATCATGTTGATTTTTTTAATATTCCCGAGATTTCGGGAATCAACGTTGTTTTCCCTGTTGCGCACTTCATAAAAAATCACGGTTATATCGGTGCGGCTTTTATAACCGTCTAAAAATTCCTTTGCAGACTTGCATGCCGGGCAAACAGCGCTTTCAAAAAAATGCACAGTCACCTTTTTTTCCCCGGCCCCGCTCAACGGCATTGTTGAAACAATAAAAGCGGCGAAAACAGCCGGCAGTAAAAACAGGCGCCTTGCTTTACTCAGCATGGATCACCTCCTCCCCGGGCTTCCATCCAGCGGGGCAGTATCCGCCCGTACCGTTCCTTACCGCCTGAGCCGCGGCAAGCTTCCTGAGCAGTTCATCCGCGCTTCTTCCGATCGATTCATGATGAAATTCATATGCGACAATCCTTCCTTCAGGGCTTACCAGAAAAGTCGCCCGTTCAGCCAGGCCCTGTTCCGGATTAAACGCGCCCAGCTGCCTGGAAAGGCTTCCGGAACGGTCCGAAACCATGGGATACCTGATATTTTTGAGATTTTCATTTTCTTTTTTCCAGGCCCGGTGAACAAACACGGAGTCAGTGCTTATACTGACAATTTCCGCGTCCAGTGCGGTGAATTCCTGATAGTAATCGGAGAGCTCTTTTAGTTCAGTCGGGCACACAAAAGTAAAGTCAGAAGGATAAAAAAAGAGAATAAGCCATTTGCCGGTATATTTTTTCAGATGGATTTTCTGAACTTTCCCCTGGTAATATGCGTCAACCCGCATATCAGGGAGCATCGCGCCCAGCAGCGGCCGCTGACAACAGGCCGCACGTTCCCTGCACTGGATATCTGCACAGGCCCCGGGGCCGGGCGCGGGATTGTTGTCCGAGCAGGCAACACCAAAAAAAACCAGAGCAATCATTATTTTTTTCATGTTTATTACCATTGTTTAACCGCAATGATTCGTGTATCAATTATATGTACACAGACTTTATTTCGACAATCACTTTTTCTCGGGCCGGGATTCACTCAATTTTCGATAAATGATCATAAGACCGGGAAAAATTACTTGAAAAAGACAATTAAATATTGTTAATGCCAGTAAGCATGTATAATGCGGCATCGCCACTATACCAGCGGAAACGTACAAATCAATGACACGACAGACAAAACAGGCAGAAGACAATATAGTCAACAGCATCATAGGTGAAGGATCTGAATTCAAGGGTGAATTTAAAATAAACGGGCTTCTTCGCATCGACGGAAAATTCCAGGGAACCATAGAAACCGACGGGAAAGTGCTTATCGGACAATCAGGTGAAGCGATAACAGACATCAAGGCCCGCCTGATCGTGGTCGGGGGCCTGGTCAAGGGAAATATTTTCGCCACTGAAAGGGTGATTTTCCTTTCAACCGGGAAGATCAAAGGCAATATTATCACCCCGAGCCTGGTTATGGAAGACGGGGTCATCTTTGAAGGCAACTGTACCATTAATAAAGGCCCGGTTCAGCCGGCCACGGAAATGCCCGGGAACAACTGAAGCGCGGGGGATGAAAAGAAAGTCCTGAACTAACGTTAAATTCAATGATTAAAATAAGAGCAACAGCCGGAAGAAAAGACGAAAAGGCGCGCGTAAAAAAAGGGCACGACACATCAGGAGTAAACAAAAGCGGCAGCACCTTTTCGTCACAGCTTGTTCAGGCGGTTTCCCATGATTTCAAGGGAACGCTGGATGAAATGCTTGACGAGCTTGGAGAACGGGAAAACAGGTTCCTGGACTCACAGTCTTTACAGGATCTCGCCCACTATAAAAGCCTTGTGCAAAAAATCCTCCGCTATATTTCCGATGAAGGCTTCAGCATAAAAACCATGAAGCCCACCAGAAGGCACGGCCTGGAATTAAGAATTGTGCAGGACATTAACCAAAAACTTCTGGAAATCAAAGAGGCGATAACGTCCTCCAACAAGGCGTTCAACCTGATGAAATCCATTGAGGAAATTCGCGGTCTCATTCTCGATCTTGTATCCTGACAGCAAAACCATGAACTTCAAAACGATCACCGGCCACAGGCACCAGCTTGCCCACCTTGACCACATGCTCGAAACGGGGATGATCCCGCAGGCGATGCTGTTTACCGGCATGCAGGGCATAGGCAAGGCGAAGATAGCCCTTCATTTTTTCTCGGCGCTGTTCTGCACCGGGGCCGACAAGCCCTGCTTTGCCTGCAAAAACTGCATACAGACAGCGAAAAAAACCTTCCCCGACCTTATTGAACTGTACCCTGATGAAAAAGGCAGGATCCCGCTGGGTTCCCCGGACAAAAAAGAGCCGGGAAGCATCAGGTGGCTTATCGAGCGGCTTTCAAAAAAGTCGGTGTCCGGGGCGACGGGAGTGATAATCGACGGTGCCGACACCATCTCAATCGAGGGGCAGAACGCCCTGCTTAAATCCATTGAGGAGCCCCAGGAAGAAACACATATTATCCTGATAGCGGCAAACAGGTCGCGCCTGCTGCCGACCATCATGTCACGCTGCATGGTCATCCCCTTTAACCCGCTTTCAACAGACGATGTTTTACGCACTATCTCTGAGAATGGTACTGCCCGGACCGACCTGGCCCTGATAGCCGCCATAGCCGGGGGGTCCCTTGAAACGGCGGGGGTGCTCATGAACAGGGAAATAATGGATAAAATGATTGACCTGTGCGGGCATATTTCGGCTTATTTGAACAAGATGACGCCCCTGTCCGCGGACCCCGGCGCTGTCATCAAAGAGATCAGCGCCGATACGTTTCTGACGGTAATGATCAACATCTATCGTCTCATCCTTATGAAATCAATCGGCAGGGACGCGGATGTGGTTCTTCCTGGCGAACTGGCCGTAACTGATGGAGACAAAGTGCATAAATTCATTAAAATACTGCTTGCTTTAAGGAAAGGACTCTCTAATAATCTTAACATTAAAATTTCCATAAAAGGCATGCTGTACGCCCTGGAACGAATGGATGAAAATGCCCGGCCGGAAATACCTTCTATACTATATTGATTAAGAGCAGGTAAAACCATGGAAATATCGGCAATACGATTAAGAAACAGCTACCAGATATACTACATTGACACGAACAACCTTTTTCTCAACCAGAACTCGCTGGGGATCGTTGAAACGGAACACGGGGTTGATATCGGGAACGTGCTTAAATGCAAATCCTACCAGGGGAACCCGTCAATTGAAGTGAAGGGAAAACTTATCAGGCAGGCAACGGAACAGGACCTGTCGCAGATACCCCAGATCGAAAATATAGAGAAAAAGGCCTTTGAAAAATGCAGGGAAAAGGCCAAAGCCAAAAACCTCGACATGAAGCTGATTTCGGTCAAGTGCCTTTTTGACAAAACAAAAATCATTTTTTACTTCGTGGCAGAAAACAGGATAGATTTCAGGGAACTGGTAAGGGAGCTGGCGTCCGTGTTCAGGACACGTATTGAAATGAGGCAGATCGGCGTGCGGGACGAGGCGCGGCTTATCGGCGGATACGGGCCCTGCGGCAAACAGCTGTGCTGTGTGCACCAGAGCCAGGAATTCGACCCGGTCTCGATTAAAATGGCAAAGGAACAGAACCTGAACCTCAATTCACTGAAAATATCAGGCATGTGCGGAAGGCTCCTGTGCTGCCTGAGCTATGAATACGAAACATACAAAGACCTGAATAAGAACATGCCTCTTCCGGGTGCAGAGGTAGTGGTCGGACAAGCGGTGTACACCGTTTGCAGCGTGGACACCATGAGGGAAATGCTTCAGATAAAAACGAGGGATCGTTTCGTGAATGTGTCAAAACACGATCTCGTTAAAAAAGGAGATTCATACACCCTGAGCGAAGAGACGCTTCAGAGAATATCGCGCGCCGACGACGATGCTGCTGAAGATGACGGGCCTGCGACATTTAACTGAATGGCAGACGCTGATTAACAAGAAAATGCACGTCTGGCGAAGAGGATACAATGGAAAAAAAATTTTATGTTACCACACCGATTTATTACGTTAACGCTGAGCCGCATATCGGACACGCTTATACGACAATACTCGCAGACTTCATGCACCGCTTTCACCAGATGCTGGGTTACGAATCGTTTTTTCTGACCGGCACTGATGAGCACGGCGACAAAATATGCCAGGCAGCCGACAAAAACGGGACAACACCGGAAGAATACACTGACCGGATCAGCGCCGTGTTCCGCAAGACCTGGGAAGACATCAACATCACCTTCAGCGATTTTATCAGGACATCGGAAGGCCGCCACAAAAAGGTGGTACAAAAAGTTCTACAGAAAATATATGACAAGGGAGACATCTATTTCGGAAGCTACGGGGGATACTACTGCGTCGGATGCGAACGCTTCTTTACCGAAAAAGAAATGGTCGACGGGAAATGTCCCGATCACAATGTCACGCTTGAATATATCGAGGAAAAAAACTACTTCTTTAAAATGAGCAAATACCAGGACTGGCTCATCGATTACATCAATAAAAACCCCGACTTTATCAGGCCCGAACGGTACAAAAACGAGGTCCTTTCAATGCTGAGAGGAGAGGCCCTGGAGGACCTCTGCATTTCACGGCCCAAAACCCGCCTGACCTGGGGGATCCCGCTTCCCTTTGACGAAAACTATGTGACCTACGTATGGTCCGACGCGCTCATCAATTACATCAGCGCCCTCGGCTACCCGGATGACCTGAAGTTCAAAAAATTCTGGCCTGTTGTCCAGCACATCATCGCGAAGGACATCGTTAAGCCCCACGGCATATTCTGGCCGACCATGCTGAAATCAGCGGGCATCGAGCCGTACTGCAACCTCAATGTTCACGGCTACTGGAACATGGAAGAAGCAAAAATGTCAAAGAGCCTCGGGAACGTGGTGACCCCGAAGGAGCTCATAAGCAAATTCGGCAATGACCAGATCAGATATTTCTTCCTCAGGGAAATGACCTTCGGCCATGACGCCAAATTCAGCGAGTCCCTGGTCATAAACCGGATCAACTTCGACCTCGCCAATGACCTGGGGAACCTGATCAACCGGACCCTGAACATGGTGAAAAAATTCTTTCAGGGATCAATACCCGTGTTTAGTCCCGAAAAACCCGCGGGCAAAAACGAGCTTGCGGCGAATTTCAAGAGCGCGGTTGACCAGTATATCGCCAGCATCCAGACATTCCAGTCAAGCGTGGGCATAGAAAAGATGTGGGAATTCATCCGCTCGCTGAACAAGTATATCGATGAAACCAAGCCGTGGCAGCTCGCCAAAGACGGCGATACCGCGTCGCTGTCTTCAGTAATGCGGAACATCCTCGAATGCCTGTACAGCATCGCTGTTCTGCTCTCGCCGATACTGATTGAAAAGTCGGGGATGATCATTGACGCGCTGAATGCCGCGCAAAAATCCAAAAACCTGGATGATCTTCTGACCCTGGAGAACCTGGACACCGGAAAGGCGCTGGGAGACCCGGGAATACTGTTCCCCAAACTGGACAAGGAACCGGCAGCCGAGCCGGCAAAGGAAAAGCAGGCCAAAGCCCCGGAAAAGGCCGAACCGGAAAACCTGGTGGACATAACCGAATTCGCGAAAGTGGACATCAGGGTCGCGCAGGTGCTTGAGGCGGAAAGAGTCGAGGGGTCTGAAAAACTGCTCAAGCTGACCGTTGACAGCGGACTCGACACCCGGGTTATTGCGGCAGGAATTGCCAGGAATTATGAGCCCTCGACGCTGGTCGGAAAAAAAATACTGCTTGTGGCAAACCTTAAACCTGCTAAAATCTTCAATATAGAATCAAAGGGGATGCTTCTCGCGGCAACAAAAAATAAAAAAGGACAGCCAATTCTCATTGAAATTGACGATACAATACCTGTAGGGTCGCGGCTCGGCTGATACTGCGGGGAAGCACGGCAGGCCACCGTACGGTGGCAGCAGCCGCGAAATCGTTACAATGATAATCGGAATAATATCAGACACCCATAACAACCTGGCGATCACCAAAAAAGCCCTTCAGATATTCAAAGAGAAAGGCGTTGAGCTTGTTGTCCACGCCGGCGACCTCACCTCTCCCAAAATGCTTGAACTGTTCAGGGGATTCAACTGCAAATTCGTCCTGGGAAACGGCGATATCGATGTCGAAGAGCTGAACAGGGCATCCGAGGAATTCGGCTTCGGCTGCATTGAGGAAAGCTGCACCTTCAAGGCCGGCGGGAAAAATTTCATCCTGTTTCACGGCAACAATGTTCCCATGTTCAGGGACGCGGTGGCATCAGGAAAATACGATTATATCATTAAAGGCCACACGCATTTTTATGAAAACTATGTTTCAAACAAGACGCGGATCATCAATCCCGGGTCTTTATACAGCTCGGATGAATATTCAATTGCGCTGCTCGACACCAAAACCGATAAAGTCGACCTGATCCGCATTGATGAAGAATGACGGAATACGGCAACACTGCTTCACGAGACAAATCATTTCAGAATTTCCAGAATACGCTCAAAATCCTCGAGGGAATAATAGCTGATTTCAATCCTTCCCCTGGTTCCCGCGTGTTTAATCTCCACCTTCGTGCCCAGAATGCTGATCAGGGACTCTTCCATTTTTCGTATATGGGCGTCCTTCTTTTTATCCTTTTTCGACTTTTTGGAAGAGGAAGATGTTTTATGCAGGCTTATGATATCTTCCAGCATCCTGACCGAAAGGCCTTTGTTGATGATCTCAAAATAAAGCTCACGCTGCCGGAACTCATCATCAAGAGAAAGAAGCACTTTGGCGTGGCCCGAGGAAATCTTCCCCTCGGAAATCCCTTCCTGAATGTCTTCGGGAAGATTGAGCAGCCTCAACGAATTCGCGATGGTCGCCCGGTCCTTGCCCACGCTTTTGGCAATGTCCTGCTGCTTGAGCTTAAAACGGTTTATCAGCACCCGGTAGGCCTTCGCCTCCTCGATCGGGTCCAGGTTTTGCCGCTGTATATTCTCGATCAGCGCCATGGTAAGGTTCTCCACCTCACCCGCTTCGATAACGATGGCCTTTACCGTGGCCCGGTCAAGATGTTTCACGGCTCTGAGGCGCCGCTCGCCGGCCACGACCACATAGCCTTCCCCTGACTTGCGTACGATAATCGGCTGTATCAGGCCCACTGAACGGATTGATTCAGCCAGGCCCATGATTTCATGTTCGTCAAAATGCGTTCGGGGCTGATCAGGGTTCGGGCTGATCCTGCTCACCTCAAGTTCAACGACTCTGCCCTTTTCTTCGATTACGCTCTTTTCAATTTCATCAACGGGCGTGGGCGACGTCGATATTATCGCGCTCAGGCCCTTGCCCAGAGCTTTTTTAGCCATTCCTGATCACCTCTTTAGCAAGACTTTCATATGTTCGACTTCCGGCGCTGCCCCGGTCATATACCCCGATCGGCTGCCCGAAAGAGGGCGCTTCCGAGAGTTTCACGTTCCTGGGAATAATGGTCCTGAAGACCTTTTCACCGAAAAACTCCCGTACATCATTGACCACCTGCTGGGAAAGATTCGTCCTGGGGTCATACATGGTCAGGACCACTCCCTCGATTTTCAGGTTCCTGTTCAGGTTTTCCTGGACCATGGCGATGATCCTGAGGAGCTGGTTGAGCCCTTCAAGCGCGTAATATTCGCACTGCAGGGGTATCATGACCGAATCGGCCGCGACAAGGCTGTTCAGGGTCAAGATCCCCAGTGAGGGAGGGCAGTCAATGAATATATAATCAAAATCAGCTTTAATATCTTTAAGCATCTTTCTTAAAATAAACTCTTTCCCTTCGACATCGAGAAGGTCAACCTGGGCGCCGGAAAGATGTATATTTGACGGAACCAGATACAGGTTTTCAATGTCCGTTTTAAACAGCGATTCTTTCAGGCCGATCTCCCCGATAAGGACTTCATACACCGTGGTATTGATTTCTTCAGCGTTGACCCCGATGCCATAGCCCGCATTCCCCTGGGGATCAATATCGATAATAAGGACCCTTTTCCCCATTTCAGCCAGAAAAGCGGCCACGTTAACGGTTGTCGTGGTCTTCCCCACTCCTCCTTTCTGATTTGACACTGAAATAATGCGTCCCATTAAGATTTCACCCCCCCCAAAAATCGGCACGAAACGATGCCGCTTTCGCCGCTGTTATATATCAGCAAACGGTTCTTCAGGCATATATCGAAATTAACCATGATACTAAATTCAGACTTACGGTATGAATGCAACCATTTTTCACCATCAGAGACCAAGCTTTCTTCCCAGACCGGAGTATCCCCGGCGCGAAAAAAACACGACAAGAAAGACAATCCCTGAAAGCAGGGCAATCCCGCCCAAAACGATAAGAGCGGTAAAAAAGTAGGGGATGAGCCTTATACCATGAGCGGTTACAACCGAATACAATGAATACCGGTCATTGCTGGCCGGATAAATGCGTATATAGCCGTAATCGTCCTTGTCGGAGTACACGGTGAATTCCTGGGAGCGGTCAAAGCAGTCATGCGATTCAATAATTGAAAAGGAGCGGTCAAGAATCTCAACCTGAAAAGGCCTGGATTCTGAAGTAAAATAGACACTGTTCGTGCCTTTCATCATCTTAAATAAATAAGTCCTGCTGTTTTCATTGCCATGCATTGCATCAGCAATATTTCCCGATATTTTCTGGTCCCAGAAAGCCGCTTCCCTGTCGAGCCGGTCAATGAGGCGCGCGCCCAGGACCCGGTAGATGTTGAACCTCCTGAAATCACTGTAGACCGTGTCATGATAAACCGTGTAAAGAAAAAAGCCCCTGCCGACACTGCCGGTACAGGTAATGGGCCCTTCTTTTTCTCCCCGGGGTGTGGCATAGGCCGCGCGGGCAAGCACATCCGCATTATCAACGGAATCAAGCGTGATCCATCCGGAGTGGCCCATATACAATGCCATGGACTCCTTCATCGTAAAATTTGCCAGGTCTCCTTTCAGCACTGACTCAATCCTGCCCGGAAGCCCCATATACGGAAAGTTGTCATGAAAATGAAATATGCCGAAAGCCTGCTGCAGCAGGTCGAAAGAATAGCCTGAAAAATACGCGTATCCGCCCGCCTTTAAAAAGGCCCTTACCTTGGCGGCGATTTTCTCTTTATCCGGTTCATAAATTTTATTCTTCAATGCGACTGACTGGATGTTAACGCCCCGTGACAGAACACTGACATTCATTTCCAGAGGATAATTCATGCCGCAGGGGAAAAACATGACGTCGTACTTTTTAAAAACGCTTCCCTCCTCAAGATCGTGAAACTCGATCAGGTCATATTTGATATTCATCGACGAAAGCACCCGGTCGACCGGGTCATACGTGCTCCGCACGACAGCGATCTTTTCCTCAGCCTCAAGCCGCCCCGCGAGAACGAGAATCAGTTGAAGAGTTGACAGAATTATACAGAATTTAGTACTATACCTGTACATGAAATACCGCGTCCGGGGGTTAAAACACCCGGCTCATCACTAGTGATTAGAGCATTGCTTTCCGGGAACTGACCGGTGAAATAAGCGCTCATGAGTCCGAAAGGAGTGATCAGTATAAAAAAATCATCCCATTTGTAAAGGAATAATTATTACATGGCCCATACACATCACCATCACGAACACCATCACCACAGCAGCAGGGGAAAGCTCATCTCTGTAATCATTCTTAACCTGATCATTACGGCCTCGGAATTTATCGGCGGAACAGTTTCCGGCAGCCTTTCCCTCATCTCGGACGCGTGGCATAATCTTTCAGATGTTGTTTCACTGGTTTTAGGCTATGCGGGCGAAAAGATATCAGCGCGGCATCCGAGCAAGCGATACACCTTCGGACTGAAGCGCTTTGAAGTCTTCGTCGCCCTTATTAATGCGCTCGCCCTCGTGGCCATCGGTATCTACATCATTTACGAAGCGATAGATCGGACCAGAAACCCTGTCCCCATCGATTTTAAAATAATGCTTCCCGTGGCCCTTATCGGGCTGTCAGGAAACATCTTCTCCCTGATCGTGCTGTTGAAAAACCGCAAAGACAACATCAACATGCGGGCCGCATTCCTCCATCTCTTTTATGATGCGGTTTCTTCCGTGGCTGTTCTGGGGGCGGCAGTGATCCTTTTTTTCACCGGAATCATATGGGCCGACCTCGCGGTCAGCGTGATAATCGCCGTAATGATATTCTGGAGCTCGCTTGACATCATCAAGCAATCGCTGAAAATATTTTTACAGGGTGTCCCCGATTCAATCGACCCGGACGAGGTGTACCGGGAGATACTTTCGGTTGAGGGGACGACAAGCCTCCACGGGCTGCACATCTGGTCGGTGAATTCCACGGAAATTTTTCTTTCCTGCCACGTGTGCAGCGATGAATCAGTGCAGCCCGACAGCGGACTGCTGATACGGCAGATAAATTCGCTTCTGGAAAAAAAATTTGGCATAACGCACACAACGATCCAGATTGAGACCACGCTGTTGTGCAAGACCGGCGGCGGAGAATGCTGCAGATAGGAATCAGGATTCGCTATAATCGGTCAGGCTTTCTTCCAGGGCTTCAGCCATGCGCGCGATATCTTCTGATAAAGACTTGAGATTTCCCGATACCTCGGAGTTTTGCTGTGTCACCGCGTTCACCGATGATATGGACTTAACGATCTCCTCGGCAGCGACTTTCTGTTCCTCGGTCGCGTTTTTAATTTCACCGGAACGCTCCTGTACCACCGTTGCCTGACGGTTAACTTCTTCATTGATAGTGTTTTGATGGGTCATGAAATCGGCAATTTCGCCGAACACGGAATTAATGTTTGAAACACCGGTAATGATTTCGCTCAGGGTAGAAACGGTACTCTGCATGGTCCGGGAACCACGGTTGATCTCGTCGATGTTCAGTTTAATCAGCGCGTCAATTTCCTTCAGGCTCTGGGCGGTCTGGTCCGCAAGCTTTGAAATTTCATCAGC
>Ga0116163_1000238_pt1 | contig 41595 bp, 30 predicted proteins | sample AD_UKC107_MetaG_FD_89889 | JGI IMG/M metagenome (GOLD analysis project Ga0116163, IMG submission 89889) | Active sludge microbial communities of municipal wastewater-treating anaerobic digesters from Hong Kong - AD_UKC107_MetaG | ecosystem: Engineered > Bioreactor > Anaerobic > Digestate...
CGAGTCGTCTTCATGGGGAGGACGAGGAGGTCACCGGGCTGAATGCGGTGTCTGAGTGCCCACATCTGGCCCGTGTAGCCGGCAACCTTGCCGGCAGAGTCCGTTCCGAACGTCTCGGCGATGACCTCTTCGATCTCTGCCCGAGTCGTGAACGGTGAAAGATCCGGGACTTCCATCCACCCGCCGCCAGAGTGCCCCGTCTCCCAGGCCCAGTCGTCGCGCTCTCCGTACCGACCTGCCCTGACGACCCATGCGGCGCTCATGTTGTCTCCGATCGGATATCGAGTGGCGGGAGTGCGTCGACGATCTTCAGCGTCTCGAGGCTGACCGTGACGATGCGGGCGAGCAGGTCGATGATGTAGCGCGGGTCGCCGACCTCGCGGGACCAGTCGTTGGGGTCGTTGACGATCCCGGAGCCCTTGGGACCGCCGTCGACCTTGACCTGGTACCGGTCGATGATCCACTCGATGGCCGAGCGACTGCCGAGCTGGTAGCGGTACGCCTCCTCAGGGATTCCGCTCAGCGTGATCCGCGAGTTGTAGACGACCGTCGAGCGGTCGGCCACGAGCTTCTTGGTCTCGGGGTCGCGGACCTTGGCGAAGGTCATCTTTTCGACGCGGAAGTGGTCGTATGCCGCGTCGCCGGTCGGCGCCGGATCGTCCAGTCCCACAAGGGGATAGACATCGACCGATTCGTAGCCGAGGTGCAGCTCGGAGAGTCGGCGACCGGCCTCGACGTAGGGCCACGGGTCCGTCACGAGTGGGATGCGGGGGAGCATCTTCTTGAGGTCGGCGGCGTAGGTCTCGCGGTAGTCGGGGGAGTGGAGCAGCCCGTAGACGTAGAAGAAGATGTCGTCCTTCGTGATGCGGTCGCCGTAGGCCGCGCGGAAGGTGGTCAACGCGTGGTCAGTGATGTTGTCGATCCGCCGGTAGCCGTCGATCACCTCGGCGTCATCGTCATATGCCGTGTCGAGACTGAGCATCCCCTCCTCGGCCTGCACCTTCTCGTACCGCCACCGCGCGAAGAACTGTCCCGTGTCGAGATGATGCAGGTCGGGCAAAGAGTCGGCCGTCAAGAGGCAGAAGGCATAATGAGAAGAAGGTCCTGTCAGGGTGAAACCCCAGTTGCGGAGACCAGGAACAGGGAACAACTCCTCGAGCCGGTAGATGGTGTTATTCAAGGTCCGGTCAAAGCAGACAGCCGCATGCGTGAACGGCCTGTAGCTCCCTTTGCGAAATGACTCGCTTCGCACAACGTATTTGCGCGCCCTCAAGAGGTTGGAGCGATCCGCTCGGTCCCAACTGAAGCGCGTCGGGTCAAGGTTCAGTGACGAGTCGTCCCCCGCGATCCGGGCTACCTCGCCGTTGTAGAACTCGACCATTGAGGAGACATTCGAGATGACTTTGGCGGTGCTGAAGTTGTACACCCACGGATCCCGATTGGATTTCAAGCCTCCGGACACGACGCCGAAGATCGAAGGCTGGGTCTTGCCGCCGATGGCATGGAAACTGCCGAAGTCGTCACGTCGCTGGCTCAGCCAGTCGCCGACCCTGTTCGGGATGATCGGACTCGGATCCATCCTTACAACACTTGTGGCATCAACCACTTCCCTAACCTTTTCTAGCGCGGTCGTGGAGTCGCCCACTTGACGGTAGTGGATAGTTGCTGTGCCCACGTGCTCTGGTCGCCGCACCAGCACCAGAATGCCGACCGTCGCAATAGAGCCCCCGCGATTGCGCGCAAACGCCTCCCAGATCGGGCGACCTTCGGCTCCTCCCTGACGACGATTTCCCCGCAGGTTGAACACGTAGATATCGCTGAACTCGTCGGCCAACGTAAGGCGCATCCCGTCGGCCGTGTTGGAGTCGAGCCAACCCCCATTGGTGACAAATGCGATGACGCCACGCTTCGCGATTCGCAGCGACGCCCATCTGATCGCGCGAATGTAGGAGTCGTACAGGCTGTTCTTTAGGGTCGCTGTTGACCTCGCGGCGTACGTGTCGCGAATCGCGGAGTCGAGCGTGGGGTAGGCCTCGTTGGCGTTGCCATCGTTGGCTGACGACTGACCAACCGACCACGGTGGGTTGCCGACGATGACTTGGATGTCGAGGGCCTTGAGCCGCTCCAGGCGGGCATTGTTCTGGACGAAGACAGTCGTGTCGAGGGTGTCGTCCTCCTCCCACGACTGGAAGGTGTCGGTGAGGATCAGACCAGGGAAGGGCTCGTAGTCGCCAGGATCGCCGAGCTCACCGCGCAGGTCCTGGTAGGTCGTCTCGATGTTCACCGCGGCGATGTAGTAGGCGAGAAGCAGGATCTCGTTGGCGTGCAACTCGTGCGCGTACTTGCGGGCGAGATCCTTCGGCTCGATGAGCCCGAGTTGCAGCAGCCGGGTGATGAAGGTGCCCGTGCCGACGAAGCCGTCGAGGATGTGCACCCCTTCGTCGGTCAGCCCTTGGCCGAAGTGCTCGCGCAGGACGTCGTCAGCCGAGCGGAGGATGAAGTCGACAATCTCGACCGGGGTGTAGACGATGCCGAGCTTGTCGACGGTCTTCTTAAACGCGGTGGCGAAGAAGGTGTCGTAGAGCTGGACGATGAGCTTCTGCCGGCCCTCGGCCGTGTCGACGCCTTGCACCCGCATGCGGACCGAGTCGTAGAACTTCTCGAGAGAGTGGTTCTCGTCGTCGAGGTTGTGCTCGTCGAGCGCGACCAGCATCCGCTCCATGGTCTGGGCGACGGGGTTGTGCGCGGCGAAGTCGTAGCCGCCGAAGAGGGCCTCGAACACGGGTCGGGTGATGAGGTGCTGGGCCAGCATGTCGATGGCATCGCCGCGTGTGATGCCGTCGTTGAGGTTGCCGCGTAGGCCGGTGAGGAAGCGGTCAAACTCTGCAGTGACCGTGGTGTTGCCACCATCGAGGAGCGCGGTGATGCGGGTGATGTGGCGCTGGGCGATGTCGGCGATGTCCTTGGCCCAGTCCTCCCAATAGCGCCGGGAGCCGACCTTGGCGACGACCTTCGCGTAGATCGCCTCACGCCACTCGTCGAGGAAGGTCAGCCCGAGGGCGCCCTGGGTGCCGGTGGAGTCGCCGCCGTTGTCGCCACGACCATCTGGCCCGGGGACGCCGATGACGTTGATCTTGTCGTCGCGCTGCTTGACCAGCTCGATCCGGTTGACCATCGCGTTGAAGCGTTCGTCGTGCGCGCGGAGAGCCTGCAGGACTTCCCACACCGCGGCATACCGCTTGTTGTCCCGCAACGCTTGCTCGGGAGTCATCCCGGCGGGAATCCCGACCGGCAGGATGATGTAGCCGTACTGCTTCCCCGGCGCCTTGCGCATGACTCGGCCGACGGACTGCACGATGTCGACGACCGACTTGCGCGGCGAGAGGAACATGACCGCGTCGAGGGCGGGCACGTCCACACCCTCGGACAGGCAGCGGGCGTTGGTGAGGATGCGGCATACGCCGTCGGGGACGTCCGCGCGCAGCCAGTCCAGGCGGGTGTTGCGCTCGAGCGCGTTGAAGGTGCCATCGACGTGCTGGATCTCGCAAGTCAGCACGGGCTCGCCGTCGGCGTCGTCGAGGTCGTGCGCCGCGGCATACTGCCTCACCGTTTCGGCGAAGAGGGACTCGATGTGCTTGGAGTCCTTGATCGTGCCGGCGAAGGCGACCGCACGCCGCATCGGTGCCGGGTCGGCGTCGAAAGAATGCTCGGCGGAGCCACGCTTGGCCAGGCCGTTCCAGCAGCCGACGATCTTGGCCGCATCGTCGAGGCGCAGCTCGTTGCCCTCGTCGGCAAGTTGGAGCTGGAAGGTGCGGGAGACCGCGGTCTCGTCGACGGCCAGGACGAGGACCTTGTAGTCAGCGAGCAGGTCCTGGGCGACGGCTTCACCGAACCCGAGGCGGTGCAACTCTTCGCCGAAGAGGTCTTCGTTGTCCATGGACGCGAGGACGGCGCTGGCCTCCCCGGCCTTGGCCTTGGAGGCGTCGTCGTAGATCCGGGGCGTGGCCGTCATGTAGAGCCGCTTGTCGCCGCGGATGTAGGAACTGTCGTGGATCCGCACGAAGGCGGACTCGTTTTCGCCGGCGAGGGTTGTGCCCGTCGTGCGGTGCGCCTCGTCGCAGACGATGAGGTCGAAGGCGGGCAGGTCGCCTTGGCTCTGGGCCTGGGCGACGACGTCGATGGACTGGTAGGTCGCGAAGACGACGGTCATCGAGTCGGTCTCGCCGACTGCCTGGGTCCATCGGGACTCGAGGACAGCGACGTTCGTCGTCGAGGGGAGGGCGAGGTCGACGGCAGAAATGTCCTCGTTGGTGGCCTTGGAGCGAGCGGTGGCCTTGCGATCCGAGCAGACCGCGAGGGACGCGAGGGGCACCTCGGCCTCGGTGGCCCACTCACGCAGAGTTTGCGACAGCAGGCTGATCGAGGGGACCAGGAAGAGGACGCTGCCACCAGCGCCGACGAGTTGCTCGGCCAGCCGGAGGGACGTGAAGGTCTTGCCGGTGCCGCAGGCCATGATCAACTTGCCCCGGTCCGCGGAGGCGAGCCCACGGCATACGTCCTCAATGGCTTTGCGTTGGTGCGCGCGGAGCTTCTTCTTGTCGGTGACGGGTAGTGCTTCGGGCGTGGCCCAGTCGAAGGCGTCCCAGTCGATCGTCGAGGCCTCGAGGTCCGCGAGCCCGATGCGCCGGACGGGGACCTGCTGGCCCTGGATCGCGTCCTCGGCATGGGCGTTCCACTTGTCCGTCGTCGAGACGATGATCCGCTGGGTGAACCCCTCCTTGCCCGACGCGGAGAGGAAAGTGTCGATGTCGGGCTTGGAGATCGTCGAGTTCGGGTCGAAGAACTTGCACTGGATCGCCACGTTGCCGCCCGTCAGGCGGTCCACAGCGACGATGTCGATGCCGGTGTCGTGCTTGCCGCCGCGGTCCGGCCAGTCCTGCCAGAGCCACACGTCGCTGAACTGCTCGGCGTAGACCGGGTCGGTGCGAAGGAACTGGGCCATCAACCGCTCGAGCTTGCTGCCCTTGTCGGCCTTCGAGGTCGCCTGCCCGTCGAGCTCGTCCAGCACCTCGTAGATCGACGTCGACATGGGTCGATCCTGCCCTACTCGGCGGGGTCACTCTGGGGGGCCTCGCCGGACTGGCTCTCGGCCAGTTGGCGCATGCGGCGGGCCTCGCGTTTGGTGAGCGTGATGCCCGACCAGGCCACTGCCTCGTCGAGGGTCAGGTGCTCTCCGCGGGTAAGCGCGACGAGCACGTCACCGACGCGCCGGTCCCAGCGTTGTAGTGCTTCGTCACGACGAGCCAACGTGACCGCGAGTTTGGTGGCCAGGCGACTCACGCGCTTGTCTCTTTGCGCTGCTGCGATGCGTGCTCTCATCGCCCGGTCCATGGCTCGGCGCCGTGCCCGCTGTCGTGCCGCCTGCTGTGAGGTCAACTCGATCACGCTCCTTCGTCCGCTGCCGAACACTCGGCGTTGAACTCCAAAAGCGATGGTGGCGTTTCGGCGGATCACTGTGATGTCAGTCCGACGGAACCACGATTCGTGCGCAGGCGATGTCACACACACCTCCGGCACGACGGCCCGCCCCAAGGGCGCGATGATGACCCACCAGGCGCTGGCCGCCGAATACGTCTCGTGCGTCATCGCCCTCGACTTCACCCCGCAGGACAACCCGCTCATCGCGATGCCGCTCTACCACTCGGCCGCCATGCACGTGTTCCTGCTGCCCTACCTGTCCATCGGGGCGAGCGTCCACCTCATGCCCGGGCCGGACGTTCCCGAGATCCTGCGCCGGGTCGAGGCCGACGCGATCGGCTCGCTCTTCCTCGCCCCGACCGTGTGGGTGCCGCTGGCTGGCCACCCGGACCTGGACACCCGTGACCTGTCCTCGTTGCGCAAGGCGCAGTACGGGGCATCGATCATGCCGACGACCGTGCTCGCCCGCCTGCGCGAGAGGTACCCCGAGCTCGGTTTCTACAACTGCTTCGGACAGTCCGAGATCGGGCCGCTGGCCACGGTGCTGCGCCCCGAGGAGCACGACGAACGCCCGGCCTCCGCGGGGCGACCGGTCTTCTTCGTCGAGGCCCGGGTCGTCGACACCCACGGTGACGACGTCCCACCGGGCACCTCCGGCGAGGTCGTCTACCGCTCGCCGCAGCTGTGCCAGGGCTACTGGGAGAACCCGGAGGCCACCGCGGAGGCCTTCGCCGGGGGCTGGTTCCACTCCGGGGACCTGGTCACCCGCGACGAGCAGGGGTACATCACCGTCGTCGACCGGATCCGGGACGTCATCAACACCGGGGGCATCCTGGTGGCCTCCCGCGAGGTCGAGGACGTGCTCTACACCCACCCCGCCGTCGCCGAGGTGGCCGTCATCGGGACCCCGGACGAGAAGTGGATCGAGGCGATCACCGCTGTCGTCGTGCCCAAGCCGGGCCAGCAGGTGACGCAGGAGGAGCTCATCGCCCTCGTCAAGGGCCGGCTCGCGCCGTTCAAGGTGCCGAAGTCGGTGCGCTTCGTCGACGAACTACCCCGCAACCAGAGCGGCAAGCTGCTCAAGCGGGAGCTGCGTGACGGGTTGAGCGGCTGAGGCCCACCCGCGCCACTGTCGCCATGGTGAACCCGGATGTCGCCATGGTGAACCCGGACTACTCCGTCGCCTGACCGGTCACGAGTCGGTCGAACAGGGCCGCCTGCCGTGCGTAGTGCGCTGCCTGCGCCGGGTCGGGTTCGATCGCCTCCGCGAGATCCGGTGGTGGTGGGACCGAGCCCGGGGCAAGGGCCTCGAGTGCGAGCAGGGCGGTGCCACGCAGGGTGGTTCGTTTCGTCGTCACCGGGATGACCGGTAGTTCCAGCGCGTTCGCGAGGATCGTGGCGAAGGACGGGATGCCGGACAGCAGTCCACCGCCGGCGTGGATCCGTCGGGGGCCGTGGTTCCGGCCGTGGACGTCGGTCTCCGAATGGGTCCCGGAGACCTCGACGAGCTGTCCTGCGATCCGTCGGTAACTGGTCGCGACGCCCTCGAAGGCGGCGCGTGCCATGGCCGGACCAGTGCTCGCGGCGGTGACATTGGCGAAGGAGGCCCGGGCTCGAGCGGCCCAGCCGGTGCTGCGCTCGCCGGTGAGGAAGGGCACCATCAACGGCGTCGTGTCCGAGGGTGGGGCGGCGACGATGTCGTCGAGATCGGCCTCCCCGAGATCCAACGTCTCGTCGATCCACGTGGCGACCCGCCCGACGTCGTTCAGGGCGCCACCGACGAGGTTGCGCCGTGCGTCGATGCGATAGCACCACAGACCGGTCGGAACGGTGGCCGGGATCCCGGTGACCAGGGTCCGCATCGCGCCACTGGTGGCCGCGGTCAGTGCGACGGTCGCGCCGTCGGCAGCGCCCAGACCGATGTTGCTGGCCAGACCGTCTGCGATCGGTGGGAACCAGACGGCCTCGGCCAGGTGTGGCCACCGTCGGGCGACCCGGTCGTCGATCGCCTGGTAGGGCTGATCAGGATCGGCGATCGGGCTAGCAGGTCGGTGGAGATGCCGATGTGCCCGAGCAATGCGGCATCCCACTGTCCGGTGTGTCGGTCCAACATGCCGGTCCACGCGGCGCTCGAGGTCCCGATCCGCGCCGTACCCAGCAGTGCCAGGTGCACGAACTCGCCCAGGGAGACCCAGCGGTGGGCGGCGGAGAAGACGCTCGGTTGGGTCCGCCTGAGCCACAGCAGTCGCGCGGGCAGGTAGCTGGCGTGGATGCGGCATCCCGTCTGTTGCTGGACGTCCGCCTCGTCGAGTTCGCTGCGCAGCTGGTGTACCTCCGCGGCGCACCGGCCGTCCGCGTAGGTGAAGCAGGGGGTCAGTGCGTTGCCGTGTGCGTCCACACCAACCAGTGAGGAGGCGAAGGTGTCCAGGGCGACCCCGGCGATCGGCCCGTTCGCACGTTCCACCAGCTGGTCGAGCACAGCCGCGACCTCGTGGGCCACCGTGACCGCGTCCACGGTCGCGGTCCCGTCGGCGGCCGTGGTGAACGCGTGTTCCTGCTTGGCGCGCTTGCCGATCGGGCGGCCGGTGGTGTCGAAGACGCAACCGCGGGTCGCGCTCGAGCCGATGTCGAGGGCGATCACCCTTGGGGCGGACCCCGGATCACCAGCCATGTCGTCCCTCCGTGTCCTGCGTTCCGCTGACGGCGAGCCCGTCGTGGACGCGCCCACGACCGAGATGGTGTCGGTGCCCGGTGGCGGCGGCTAGATGATGATCCACAACAGTCCCACCACGAGGAATCCGAGCACCGAGATGATGGTCTCCATCACCGACCAGGTCTTGATGGTTTCCCCGACCGAGAGTCCGAAGTACTCCTTGACCAACCAGAACCCCGCATCGTTGACGTGGGAGAAGAACAGCGACCCCGCGCCGACGGCCAGGACGACCAGGGCCAGATGGACCGGGCTGAGCCCCACGGCCAACTCGGAGACGATACCGGCCGCGGTCACGGTCGCGACGGTCGCCGAGCCGGTGGCCAGTCGGATCAGGACTGCCACCAGCCAGCCCATGACGAGCACCGACAGATTCGCCGCCACGGCGAGCTTGGCGATGGCGTCACCCGTGCCACCGTCCACCAGGACCTGCTTGAATCCGCCGCCGGCCCCGACGATCATCACGACGCTGGCAATGGGCTTGAGACTCTCGGTGAGCTTGCCGCCCAGGACGGGCAACGAGAAACCGACAGCCGAACCGAAGGTGACCATCGCGAGCAGGACCGCGATGAGCAGGGCAGTGACCGGGTCGCCGATGAAGGTGAGCACCGAGTAGGCCCAGGTACCCTTCGCGAGCCAGATGTCGGCGGCAGCACCCAGGAGCATGAGCACGACGGGCGACAGGACGGTGGTCAGGGTCCACCCGAAACTGGGGGTGCGGGTGCGGGCGGGATCGCCGGAAGTGCCGCGGGCGGCATCCGATCCGGATGCCGCTGGCGACGGTGTGGGAGCCGTCCGGCCCGTCGCCACGTCGGCCTCGGCCGGTACCCCACCCGCGACCGCCAGGGCCGTGCCTGAGGCACCGATCGGCACCCACCGGGCCGCCACCCGGGCGAACAGCGGACCGGCGACGACGACGCACGGGATGGCCACGACCAGACCCAGGGCCAGTGTGATCCCGACATTGGCGTGCAGGGTCCCGATGGCAGCCAGCGGGCCCGGGTGGGGCGGGACGAAGCCGTGCAGGACGGACAGGCCGGCCAGGGCGGGGATGCCGAGCAGCATCGCCTTCCCCCCGGAATGGCGGACCGCCAGCATGACGACCGGGATCAGCAGGACCAGTCCGATCTCGAAGAACATCGGGATCCCGATGATCGCCGCGATGAGCGCCATCTTCCACGGCAGGGCCGCCGGCTTGCCCTTCAAGAGCGTGTCGACGATGCGATCCGCCCCTCCGGAGTCGGCCAGCAGCTTTCCGAGCATCGCGCCCAGGGCGATCAGGACCCCGACGTAGCCGAGCACTCCGCCCACGCCGTTCTCGTACGACTTGGTGATGCCGATCTCGCCGGTCCCGGAGAAGACCCCGACGAACAACGAGCCGATCGTCAGGGCCAGGAAGGCGTGGACCTTCAGCCACACGATGAGCACCACGATGAGGGTGATGCCGAGGGCTGCCACCACCAGGAGTCGCGTGTCGTGGGGGGCCCAGGGGGAGTTCAGGTTGTCGGCCGTGGCGAGGGCTGAGTCTCGGAAGGCAGGCGCCATGGATGTCATGAACGGAACCATTTTTCAACGTTATACCCGACGGTGACGGCAGGGGCGTACCCAACGGTGAGGGCACGGGCGTACCCGACAGTGAGGGCAGGGTCGTACCCGACGGTGAGGGCAGGGTCGGGCCCGCGATGGTCCAGGGGAAGACGACTGTGCCCCTCATTTGCCCTATTGGCCGATTTGGTACCGGCCTGACCTGTTCCTGGAGGGGCTGGAGTGTCCGCCTTTTGCCCTATTGGCCGATTTGGTACCGAGCTGGACTCGCACGGAATAGCCTGTGCAGCGGGGTCGTTCACCGCTGCAGCCACCTTCGACAAGGAGCCAACGTGACCTGGACGCCCGACGGGGCAGCCGATCGGTACGAACGCGCGCAGTTGTACTACGAGCTCGGTGACCACGTGGCGGCAGCCGAGGAGCTGGAGCCGATCGTCGACGCGGAACCCGGGCACGTGGCCTCACGGCTCTTGCTGGCACGGGCCTACTTCCACTCCGCCCGGCTGACCAAGGCCGAGACCCAGCTGCGCGAGGTCATCGAGCGGGCGCCGGACGAGGCGTACGCCTACCTCATGTTGGGCCGTGTGCTGCAACGCCAGAGCCGGCACGACGAGGCGACCGGGCCGCTGCGCCTGGCGGCGATGATGAACCCGGACTACGACCTGGGATGAACCCGGATCAGCGGACCCTCACCGGCTGCGGGTCGCAGCAAATCCCCTAACGTCTCCACCGGGCCCCGCAGCCACACCGGACCGGAGGCCCCCAACCTTGGGGGTACTCCCCGATGTCGAGCCCGTCCCGCAGGCCCCATGCTCGTTCCAGAACGCAACAGGCGTCCTACCTGAGCAACACACCAACTTCCACGGAAGGCAATGACATGGCTGACGGCAACGGAAACCTCTTGGGTGTCCAGTTGAACGACACGTTGAACGACAACTCGAACGACAACTCCAACCAGAACAACACCACCGACAGCGCCAACGGCAACTTCTCGGGCAACCTCTCGGGCAACTCGGACAACTCGGACAGTCGCGACCAGTCCGAGCACAATGGCAACGGCATCGCGAACAACTCGGACAACTCGGACAACTCGGACAGTCGCGACCAGTCCGAGCACAACGGCAACGGCATCGCGAACAACTCGGACAACTCCGACAACTCTGTCGAGACGGATGTCGAGGTCGAGGTCGAGGACTCCTTCAACGACAACTCGAACCAGGGCAACACGACAGTGGGCGACGTCGCCTCTGGCAACGCGGACAACTCTCAGCACAACGGCAACGGCATCGCGAACAACTCCGACAACTCCGACAACTCGGACAACTCCGACAACTCGGTCGAGACGGATGTCGAGGTCGAGGTCGAGGACTCCTTCAACGACAACTCCAATCACTCGAACCAGAACAACGACAACTCCAACCACGACAACGTCACCGTGGGTGACGTCGAGGTCGAGCTCGAGGACTCGTTCAACACCACCGGTTCGTACAACGACCACTCCCGCGCAGCCCAGGACTCCTTCAACATCACCAGCTCGTTCAACAGCCAGACGCTGAACGACAACTCGGTGACGGCCGGCGTCCGCCAGTACAACGCCAACTTCGGCGGCCTCAGCCTCGGCGGGCTCTTCGGCGGCGGCAGCGGCGGCGGCTTCGCCGGCACGATCGGCGAGTACGAGGTCGAGGAGAACGTCGTCACCGTCGACGCCCGCTACCTGCAGCTCGACCAGTCGGTCAACCAGGCCATCTCGACCGGCGACGGATCGGGCGGCTTCGGGTCGGGCAGCGGCGGAAACGTCAACCAGGTGTTCGGCCAGAACGCGAGCATCGCCTTCGGCGACGGCTCGGTCGCGGGAGGCCGGGACGTCAGCATCGACAACTCGACCACCAGCGTGAACGTCGGGGACGTCTCCTGGGGCAACACCACCATCAACACCGCCTTCGACAACGCGTTCAACGACAACTCCACGAACTGGGACGTCGAGGTCGAGGTCGAGGACTCGTTCAACGACCAGTCGCAGCACACCAACGTTGACGTGGCGCTGAACGACTCCTTCCAGGACAACGACTCCTTCACGGCGGAGGTCGACGCCAACTTCCAGGACCAGTCCTGGACGAACAGCGGCCAGTACTTCGACCAGAACGCCACCCACGGCGGCGAGATCGACATGGACCACTTCGGTATGTGAGTCCGGTTCCCCACCCATCGACGCCCGACCAACCACACGGTTGGTCGGGCGTCGATGACGTGTGCGGGGCCAGGCAGCCGATGGCGGATCGCCCGAAGTGGGCCTTCGTCCCGCGATGCCGTACCGTGGAGAATCGCGAAAGTCCGACGATGGAGTGTCCGTGACCGGGTCAACGAGCAACAGTCGCACGCCAGAGAAGCGGGGCTCCTCCGGACAGGTGGCAGAACGCCCGCCCACCGTTGCGGCAGTGGATGAACACGCGAACAACCAGTTGGCGGAACTGATCGAGACGGTCGCGCGAGCCGCCAGTTCGATGGGGCGCAGCGATCTCGTGCAGCGACTCGACCACACCCACGAACGACTGGTCGACCCCAACGTCCGCGTCATCGTCATCGGTGAGTTCAAGCAGGGCAAGAGCAAACTCGTCAACGCCATCGTCAACGCGCCGGTGTGCCCGATCGACGACGACATCGCAACGAGCGTCCCGACTACGATCGGATATGGCGCCCAACCCGGAGCCTGGGTCATCAAGGTCCGTGAAAACAAGGAATCCCACGACCCAGAGGTCTATCGCGAGGCCATCCCCATCGACTCGCTGGCCCAGTACGTCTCCGAGCTGGGCAACGCGAACAACGAGCAGGGCATCCGGGCCGCCGAGGTCCTACTGCCCCGCGAGATCCTCCGGGGGGGCCTGCGGCTCATCGACTCACCCGGCGTGGGCGGGATGGATTCAGCGCATGCGCTCACCACGCTGTCAGCGCTGGCATCCGCCCATGCGGTGCTCCTCGTCTCGGATGCATCACAGGAGTACACCGAGCCGGAGATGCAGCTCTTCAGGCATGCCATGCGGGTCTCACCCAATGTCGCCGCCGTGCTGGCGAAGACGGATCTCTACCCGGAATGGCGCGCGATCAAGAAGATCGACCGCAACCATCTCAAGGAACTGGGTGAGGTACCGCTGTTCGCTGTCTCGAGCGACCTGCGGCTCCTCGCGGCGACCGAGAACTCAAGCGAACTCAACGACGAATCCGGATTCCCCAAGCTGGTGGCACACCTGCGCGCCGACATCCTGGGACAGGCAGAACTCATCGGCGCTCGCGGCGCCGTCCACGACATCACATTCGTGCTCGATCAGATCACCGTGTCCCTGAGGAGCGAGCTGACGGTGCTGCTGCACCCGGAGGACACGCCGCGGCTGATCACCGAGCTCGAGATCACGAAGGCGAAGCTCGAAGAGTTCCGGAGCCGCTCCTCCCGGTGGAACACGACACTCAACGACGGCATCGCCGATCTGATCGCCGACATGGACTACGACCTGCGCGACCGACTGCGGCGCGTGATGCGCGAGGCCGAGGAGTCCATCGACGAGGGCGACCCCGGGCCGATCTGGGAGCAGATCACCGAATGGGTCGACCAGCGCGTGGCAACAGCCATTTCCGAGACCTTCGTGTGGACCGATGAACGCTCCAGGTGGCTCACCGAAGAAGTGGCGGAGCTCTTCGCGCAGGACCGGAACACGCTGCCGACGATCGAAGTCGCAGGGACCAACGACCTCCTGGACGTCGTCGACCCGCTACCGGCCGTCGGCGACGGAAAACTGGGGGCCGGCGAGAAGATCTACATCGGGGTCAGAGGATCGTATGGCGGGGTCCTGATGATGGGCCTCGCGACCGGCCTCATCGGCCTCCCCCTGATCAACCCGCTCTCCCTGCTGGTGGGTGTCCTCGTGGGCCGACGGGCCTACCGCGAGGACATGGGGAATCGCCTCATGCGCCGCCGGATGGAGGCGAAGGGCATCGTCCGCCGCTACATCGACGAGGTCACCTTCCAGGTCGGGAAGGAACTGCGTGATCGGATGCGGACCGTCCAGCGGACCATCCGTGACCACTTCACGGGGATCGGCGACGAGATGAACCGCTCCCTGGGCGAGGCGTTGCAAGCGGCTCGACAGTCCGCAGACCGCTTCACCGAGGATCGCGACCAGCGCGTCGCCCAACTCCAGGGACAGTTGCGCCAGTTGGAGCAGTGGCGTGGACAGATGCCTGAACTGCCCCCGCCTGCTCCGGTCAAGGAGGTCTCCAGCCGGTGAGCTCCGACGCCCAACACGAGGCCCATGCACTCGTCCGGGAGGCACGAGACCTGTACCTCGCCAGCGACAGCGCAACGCGTCTGCTCGAAGAACTGGAGATGCGCCTCCAAGAACCCCTCCGGCTGGCCATCGCTGGAATCGTCAAGGCGGGCAAGTCGACGCTGCTCAATGCGATGCTGGGGGAGCGGATCGCCCCCACCGACGCCGGGGAGTGCACCCGTGTCGTGACCTGGTACCGGTACGCGGACAGCCCGTCCATCACCCTGCATCCCCACGTCGGCCCGCCTCGCCGGCTTCGCGTGCACCGGGTGGACGGTCAGGTCCAGGTGGACCTCGGGGACCTCTCTGCCGAGGACGTGGAACGGATCGACATCGGCTGGCCATCCCGAGTCCTCAAGTCAGCGATCCTCATCGACACCCCCGGGATCGCCTCCCTCTCGCAGGACGTATCGCTCCGGTCCACGGCGTTCCTGGCCCCGGACCACTCCCCGGGGTCGGCGGATGCGATCGTCTACCTCATCCGACACCTCCATCCGATGGACGTCGGTTTCCTGGAAGCATTTCGCGACACGGCCGCGGGGGCCTCCCGAACGGTCAACGCCGTTGCCGTGCTCTCCCGGGCCGATGAGCTCGGATCCGGCCGCATCGACTCGCTGATCTCGGCAAGGAAGGTCGCCACCCGCTACGAGCGGGACGGTCAGTTCGCGTCCCTGGCGTTGGGCGTCATCCCCGTCGCCGGCCTCGTGGCCGAAGGGGCGCGCACCCTGCGCGAAAGCGAGTTCGCGGCCTTCCGCACCCTGGCAGAACTCGACCGAAACCACCGCGAACGGCTGCTGGTCTCGGCAGACAGGTTCGTCAAACCGGGCGAAGACCAGGTGCTCGACGACGCGGTGCGGGCGCAGCTGTTGTCGCGATTCGGCGTGTTCGGGGTGCGGCTCGCGACGTCACTCATCCGCGCAGGTGTCGAGGACTCGAGCGACCTGGCGGGCCAGATGGTGCAGCAGAGCGGATTGATGGCGCTGCGGGAGTTCATCGAGCGGCACTTCATCCCACGTTCCACGACACTCAAGATCCGGAGTGTGCTGGACGCGCTCGAGCACCTGTTGCGAGAAGAGCCGCAGAGCGGCACGACGTCGGTCCTCGCCGGTATCGAACGGTTGAGACTGACCAACCACAGCCTGCGGGAACTGTCCCTGTTGTCCCAGGCGCAGGCGACGGGTTTGCCGCTGGCGGATGAGGATGCCGTGGCAGCGGTGCGGATCGTCGGTGGTCAGGGGACGGATGCCGCCGTCCGGATGGACATGGTCGACGCGACCCCGGACGCCATCGGGGAGCGGGTCAACGCCGACCTGGCCCACTGGCGCACCCTGATGAACGCCCCCTTGACCGGGAGACCCGCGATCGAGGTGTGCAAGGTCGTCATCCGCAGCCTGGAGGAGATCGCGTCCCAGACCTGAGGCGGCCCCAGACCTGAGGCGTCAGTGCATCTTGCCGCCAGAGGTGAGCGTCCCGCGCCGCACGTCCTGCTGTTGCGCCGTCCAGGCCAAGGCCTTGGGCAGAACACTCACCAGGAGCGCCAGCAGCACGAGGGCCATCTGGCCGAGCAGCAACTGCCGCAGCAGGACGCCGTCCTCGCCCCTGGCGGCCAGTTCAAGCGCCACCGGATACAACACGACCTGGGTGATCAGGGTCGCGAGCTGCCACCACCGGATGCCTTCCTTCCGGTTCATGAATGACACGAGCAGCGTGATCTGGGTGGCGAGGACGGAGATGACGATGACGAACACGGACCAGAAGACGATGTTCGCCGCGGAATCGTAGGTTGCGTCCTCGCGGGTCGAGTTCACGCTGCGGATCGCATCGGCGATGAGTGGCAGCTGCTCTGGACGGATGATGAAGAAGTAGACGATCCCGACCGTTCCGGCCGCGAAGCTCAGTGCCCACAGCAGCTGGCTCAGACGAACCGGCAGCGGAGGAGTGCGCTTGACGAGCACCGGAGGGAGGTTCGCGCTTGCCGTCGGGGGCCGCCCGGGCGCGGACTTGTCCGGTGGTGGGGCAACGGTGCCACCGCCGGACACCGGTCGGGTCCCTGTCGGCTTCGGCTCGACCGCCTGGCCGGGCCCTGCGGCGGTCTCAACCGGCGCCGGCAGCATCTCTGTCGGCGCCGCCTCGATTGTCTGGCGCGGCGATGACGGCTCCGAGGGCGGTGGGGGACCGCCTGCATCCGAGTGGTTGTCGGTACGTCTTCTGTGGCGCGCCATGCTGGCAGCGAAGCCCCTTCTACTGCTGGTCGTCCTCGACGAAGTCCAACGGTGTCAGAGCAGCATCGTCGATCTCGGTGTAACTGTCGTAGAGCGCAGGCGCGCTGTCGCCACCTCCGGCGTTGTTGATGTCCACGGACTGATCCGCCTGGAAAGAGCTGCCGCTGATCTCGCCGTCGTTGAGGAGGACGACGCTCGTGTCGACCACGTTGGACGTGCTCTGGAACGAGTCGGTGATCTCGGCGTTGACGTCGACAGTGCTGGACGAGTCGTTGAAGGAACCGTCGGCCTGGGCGTCCAACTGGACGTTGGTCGAGGAGTCGTTGAACGAATCGGTGACCGTCGTGTTCGTCTCGGTGTTGCCGATGGCGATGTCACCCGCCGTCACATCGGTCTGGGAGTTGTCGAGCCAGGCGTTGTTCCCGGCAGCCACGGACTCGTCGCCCACGGCGAGCACGGCCTTCTGGTCGAAGTACTGCGTGACATCACCCTTCGCCCAGATGTTCTGGTTGACCGACTGGTCCACGATCGTCGTGCGATTGTCAATGTGGAACTTGTTCGCGATGGTGCTGATCTCCCTGATGACGGGGGGCTCAGGATGGGGTGACGGGGGATAGACCGGGTGCGTGGGTCCGGGCCCGGGGCCGGGGTGGCTCGGGCCCTGTGGCCGAAGCGAGACGGAGGGATGGTCCACGACGACCGGTGCGACGGCACGGACGTCATCCGCGCAGATGTCGCCCAGCCCACGGCTGTCGAGGACCTTCTGCGGATCCGCCTTGAACTCGGCAACCGCCGCAGGATCTCGCAGGAGGCTCAAGATGAACTCGATCAGCGCATCTGCGACCGTCGCCAAAGGGGTGGCCATGGTTAACTCCTTGGTTCTTGAATACTCGGTGACAAGGCTATAGGGGGTCTGGGCGTCATGCCATCGGGGTCTTGCCCGATGCCTGGGGGTGGGGGGACGGGTGATTGCCATCGGACCCCGGTACGAGGTTCGGTCCCTCGCCATTGTGGCCGGAGTGTTCCGAGACCACGATGCGCAGTTTCGCGACGAGGTCGGACCGCGATGTCGCACTCAGTCGCCGCCTGATGCGGGCAACATGGTGCTCCACCGTGCGTGGTGAGATGTAGATGGTGTCGCCGATCTCGGCGTAGGTCTTTCCCTGCAGGATGAGGTGGGCCACATCGAGTTCCCGCCGACTGAGCGAGACCTGCGGCTGTTTCGCAGCAGCTGCCGTCGAGGTGTTCTCGTCCGGCGTCGCTGAGGGCGCTGATGCGGGCGCAATCGGCGGCGGTGCCGACTGCTCCTGTGGGTGCAGGTCACGGGCACAGGCCAGCAGGCGGGCGGCATCCTTGCGGTCGTTCGTCCGCCGCGCCGCGTGACTTGCCATCCGTGCCCCGTCCCAGGCCAGCCCCACGGTGCCCAGCTCGCGTGCGACTGCCTCCACGGCATCCGTGTCGACCGAGCCACTCAGCACCGAGACCCAGACACGTCCCGCGTCCGCCATCTTCCTGGCGACGGGGCTTGCCCCCGACATCGCGACGAGTGCCCGTGCGTGGGGGGCGATCGTCTCCGGTGCGTTGAGGAGGATGCCCTGTTGGATGCCGGCCCACCTCAGGTGCGCGGACCACAGCGGCGGCTCCCCCAGTCGGTCAAGGATGTCGAGTCCCCTCGCGAGATGGACGGCGAGGGTGTCGGAGTCCCCGAGCCTCGATGCGCTGTCGATGAGGGTGCCGAGTGGGAGGAGGGTGTAGAGGTCCATCTCCACGTGGTGCGTGCTCTCACGGCCCGCGTCCCAGGCTGCTTGGAGTGTCGGCAGGTCCCGGTAGCGACGAGCCAGCTGGATGATCACCACCTGGCGCAGGAACTCGTCCCGCGGGGAACCTCGGCCGGGCAGCCGTTCGGACCGTTCCAGCGCCTGCCGCGCCCGGGCCGGGTCCTCCGACTGGGTCGCCAGCCATGCCTGCCACAACAGCAGCCGCCGGCGGGCCCAGATGCCTCCTTGTCCGTCCTCCACCGCCGAGCCGATGATCTGGGCGGCCGTGGTGAGGTCGCCGGCGCCGACGGCGACGATCGTGCCGATGACAGCGGGCAGCTCGGACATGGGCCCGACGACGCCCGCGGAGGTGTAGAGCTCGGATGCCTGGACCAGGTCGCTCAGTGCCGCCTGCGCGGCATCCCGCTCCAGCGACGCCCGTAGCCCGTGGTCGAGGGATCGCATCGCCGTGCCGAGAGTGGTCGGTGACGTGAGCGCCTCGGGTGTGCCGTGTGTCGGTTCAGGTGACCAGGTGAGCTGCGGGGTCGCTCCGGCGCCGGCATGAGCCACCTGCGCCTGGACCGCCGCGGCCTGGCCCGTTCGGGGGTTGCTGGCGTAGAGCTCGCTGGCGGTCGTCATCATGCCCCGCGCAGCCCAGATGGCGGCGGCGGCGCCCAGGACGTCATCACGGTCCCTGGTCTCGGGTTCGACGAGCAGCCCGTCGATGATGCGCGCAGCTGTGTCCAACTCGCCCGCACTCCATGCCGCCAGTGCTTCGCGAAGTGCCAACGCGGGCCCGTCGCTCCCGAGCGCTGCAGCGGCTCGGTACATCTCCCCGGCGCTTCGGGGGTCACTGTCCAGGAGCGCGTCCGCGCATGCCGCGAGGGCGGCGCCGAGCGGATCGCCGCCGATCGCTCCGAGTCGCAGCCGGAGTTCCGGGTCCTGTACGAGGTCGCCGGCGATACCGGCCGGCGTGCCGTCTCCGCTGGCCGTGCCCAGCTCGACCAGCCGAGGTGTGGAGATCGACCGGCGTGCAGCGGACCGGACGAGAGGAGGCAAGATCCCGTCGCGCAGGGCCAGCCCTTCCGCGAATGCGGCGGAAACGTGCTCACGGCTCGAGCCGGGATCGCGCCGCACGGCCTGCCAGTCCCAGGTACCCAGGCTGAGTCTCTCGATCATGGCGCGCACGGGCTCGTCGACCAGACTCAACCGATGGTTGATCCGAACGGCGATGGAGTGCATCAACTCGTCGTGGTCGATGTGGCTCCCGCAGCTGTGGTGCCCGTAGGCGATCAGTGACTGCGTCATGAGCCACGCGATGCCTCCGGTGCCGCGGAGCAACGAGTCGACGCATTGATCGGTGATCGCCAGGCCTTGGGAGTGGATGTATGCCGTCACCGCCGAACGCGCCACCTCCTCCAGGACGATGGTCGGTCTCGTGCTTTCCAGCGAGCGCAGGATCTCGACGATCCCGGGTGGCGTGGGCCAGGGACGGGTTGCGACCAGGAGACCCGCCTGCTGGTCGAAGGCCCTCGCCGACAGGGCATCGAGTTGGCTCTCCTCGAGCAGGTGGAGGTCATCCGCGATCACGACGTGCTCGCGGGGCACCCCGTCGATGACCGTCGTGCTCTCCAGGGTCGTCGTCCGCACGCCTTGACGCTGCAGGCGCTGCTCGATCGTGCGCAGCAACGTCGTCTTGCCGGAGCCGCCCGGTCCGACGACGGCGACGCGGGATTCGAGCGTGTCGTCCTTGCCGTCAGCGAACCGGCGGCACTCCTGATATGCCCCGGTGAAGTGCCGAGGGAGTACCTGACTCATGTGACCTGACTCATGTGACCCGCTGGGCGCGAGTCCCGGGTCAGGCTCCCTCGGGGATCTGCGGCGGTTCCGGATCCGACGCCGGAGGCGGGTCAGAGGCCGGGGGGTCCTGCTGTGCCGGCGGCTCACTCGACGGCGCAGGGGGATCGGTCGTCGGCGCAGGAGGCTCCGGAGCGGATGTCGTCGGTGGTGGCTCGGGCGACGGCTCCGTCGTGGGCGGCTGGGTCGGAGGCGATGTCGTCGGCGTCGTCGGTGTCGGGGACGACGGCTTCGTGCTGGTCGACGGAGAGGTGGACGGCTTGGACGTGGCGGAGGGCTTCGTGCTGGCCGACGGACTGCTGGCGCCGGTCGAGGCGACTCCGGACGGGACCGAGCGCAGAGTGTTCGTCGAGGTCGTGGGACGCGCCCGCACGCTCCCGGCTGCACTGGTGTTCTGTGCGCGTGGCGCGGTCCTGGTGAATGCCTGGGTCAGAGGCGGCTTCTTCTTGTCCGGCTTCAGGACCGCCTCTGGGATCCGGTCCGGGTCGTCCAGCGCGGCGATGAGCCCCAACGGGTCCTTGTCCGCCTTCGCGGCGACGGTCATCATGATGTCATCGCCCAACGGCGTCGACAGTTGCAGGACCTCGCTCGACTCCTCTTTCTCATCGGCGGCGTCACTGAGTGCGGAGGTCAGCGAGTAACTCAACGAGCCACCCGTCAGGACCGTCGCGACCGCGACCAGGGCACCCATCGAGCGAACGTGGGACCACTTGCTGCGGCGCCGGCGTCCGTGATTGCTCGGAAAGCTGCCGCTGCTGCTGGTGACAGCTGCGTGCTCTTCGGTCGCGCTCTCCCCGCCGGCCCGGGTGCCCGGCTGCAGGTCATCGACCGCGCCACCCTTCGGCTCGTCGACCGATACCTCCTGCCCGTGTGCTGGGAGGGCTTTGCCCCGTCGTGACCAGCCGACGCGTGCCGCCCCCAAGGCGGCCACGGAGCGGGCGTGTGGATCCAGCACCATCGGCCGGTCGAACTGTTCGGAGAGGTGCTGCGCCACCCTGGGGGTGCGGGAGGCGCCCCCCACCAGGAGGATGGCGTCGACCTCATCCATGGAGGTGCCCGAATCCTCCAGCAGGTCTTCCAGGGCGTCGCAGGTTCGCTCGATCTGTTGGTCGATCATGCCCTCGAACTCGGACCGGGTCAGTCGGACCGTGGTCTGGCGACCGAGCGCTGCCAACGGGATGACGACCTCTGGGTCGAATGACAACTCTTCCCTGGCCGCAGCGCATTCCTGACGCAACTGTGCCAGGCCCCGGCGGATCTCATCGGGCTCGGCGCCGTGGTCCTCCGGCGGCGCAACGTCCAGGACGTGCGCGAGCACGGCATCGTCGAAGCAACTCCCGCCCACGTCGCTCATGGTGAGTGGCTCCCCGACGACCACCCAGTCGCCCTCCGCTCCCTTGCGCAGCAGCGTCACGTCCAGGGCGGCGGCGCCCAGATCGTACATGAGGAGTGCCTGACCGGGCTCGAAGCCGCGGGCGGCATCGTGGTGACGTGCCGCTGCCTCGGGCTCCGGGACCATCTCGATCCGGGGGATGCCGCGCGCCGCGAGCGCGGAGCGCACGACGTCACGCCGGTGCGGGCCCCAACTCGTCGGATGGGTGAGTGCCAAGCCGAGCGGTGCGGCCCCTTCGGACGCCGTCACGGTCTCCACGACGGATGCGATGGCGCCGGCCAGCACCTCGTCCGGGCGCACCCGGTGCCCGCCGACGAACAGGGGGAGGTCGTCCCCCACGGAGCACCGGTACTCGCGGATGAGCCGCTCCGGCTCCAGGATGCCGCTCTCCCGGGCTCTCTGCCCGTACTGCAGGCTGCCGTCCGGTGTCACGAACGCCAGTGCGGGAGCGCCGCCGCCTTCGTCGCCGAGGGGCGCGTCGACGCAGAGCAGGTCCCCGTCGAGGGTCTCTCGCGCAGTGGCGGCATGGACCTCGGTGGTACCGACGTCGATGCCCAAGAAGTAGCCCCCGGTCATCACTGCGATCCCCTTCGTGTTCGGAGTCGGCTCGCCATGAGGCAGCCACTTCGTTCGACTACATGTGTTGTCAAACAAGGATGGTCGCACACATTGTGCTGAACGACACCTAGTGTGACAGTTCTTGGGAGAGATCGCAATGAGAGGTGGGGAGGGCCTGCTCAGAGGCTGCCAGCAGGGACGTCAGTCGTCACGATCCCGCTCGGGGCGGGGGCCGCTCGGGCTGTGCCGTGCGGCTCAGATGGCAGGAATCGGGGGGAGCGCAGGGGAGCGCAGCCAGGGATCCAGCACCGTCCGGCGCACCTGTTCACCCCCGGTCGGTCCCAGGACCCTGCAGATGGCTTTCTCGAGGTCCGACGTGGACACGACGCGGTGCCGGTGGTCGGCGACGAAGCCGCGGAGCACGGCGAAGAAGGCCTCGTCCCCGATCGCACCCCTGAGCGCGTGCAGGGTCAGTGCGCCCCGCTTGTACACGCGGTCGTCGAACATGTTCTTTGGCCCGGGGTCACACAACAGCAGGTCCTGGGATTGTGCGGCAAGCCCCTGGTGGTGCCGAGCGGCCTGCTCCTGGGTGGAGTCGAGGCCCACCTCTTGCGACCACAGCCACTCCGCGTAGCAGGCGAATCCCTCGTGCAACCAGATGTCCCGCCACTGCGCGGCCGTGAGGCAGTTGCCGAACCACTGGTGGGCGAGTTCGTGGGCGATGAGGCGCTGGTTCTCCCAGTCCCGGGTCGCGTGGTTGGACCCGAAGGTCGACAGGGTCGCGGACTCGAGGGGGATCTCCAACGCATCATCCGTGACGACGACGTCGTAGGAGGCGTACGGGTAGGGGCCGAAACAGTCGACGAAGAACGCCATCATCCGTCCGTGGTCGGCGAATGCTGACGTCACCGCGTCCTGCAACCGGGCGGGATGGATGAGGCGACCGGGAACCACGGAATCGAGCTGAGTGACGACATAACGTCCGATCTGGAGGGTCGCCAGGTAGGGCGAGACCGGGTCGTCGAGGACGTAGGTCCACCGTTGTCGCCGCCCGACCGGCCGCCGCCCCGTCAGGACGCCGTTGGCGACCACCGTGTACGCCGTCCTCGTCGTCACGCCGATGCGGTAGCGGGCCTTGTCCGCGGCCCGGTCGTTGCACGGGAACCAGGTCGGTGCCCCGTGTGGCTGGGCCGCGACGATGACCCCGTCGTCGAGCTCCTCCCACCCTGCCCGCCCGTCCGGGCCCGGCATCGTGCCCGGCGAGCCCTTGTAGTCGACCGAGACCACGAGGGTGCTGCCCGCGGCCAGCGGGCCGCCCAGGCGCAGCGTGAGCCGGGACTTCTGGTGGATCCACCGATTGAGGACTGCGCCGGCGACCGAGACGCGCAACACCTTGAGCCCGTGCAGGTCGAGGACGAGCTGGGCCGTCTCCGCGAGGGTGCGGATGTCCAGGACGGCCCGGGCCTGCAGGTGGTTCCCGGCCGGGTCGTAGGTGAGATCGAGGTCGTAGTGGGACACGGAGTAGCGCAAGTCCCCGTGGCCCACCAGGTACGGGTCGGCGACGTCCGGTCTCACGCCTCGCCCACCCACGGGCCGACGGGATTGCCGATCCACCGCGTCCGGTCCGGTACCGACTCGCCCCTCATGACGAGGGAGACGGGACCGACGGTGGCGTGCTTGCCGATCCGGGCTGCGGGCAGCACGACCGAGTTCGGACCGAGGGTTCCGCCCAGGCCGACGGTGACGGTATCGAGGGACATGACCCGATCGTGGAACAAATGGGTCTGCACGACGCACCCGGCGCCGATCGTGGCGCCGTCACGTAGGTCGATGAGGTCGTGTTCGGGTAGCCAGTAGCTCTCGCACCAGACCCCGTGACCGACCTTCGCCCCGAGTGAGCGCAGCCACCAGTTGAGCGCGACGGTGCCCACGGCGGCGCGAGCGAACCAAGCCGCAGCCAGGATCTCGACGAATGCATCGGCCAACTCGTTGCGCCAGATGAAAGAGCTCCACAACGGATGCTCCGAAGGGCGGATCCGCCCGACGAGGATCCACTTGGCGAGGGTGGCGATCCCGGTGGCGACGGCCCCGGCAACGTGCAGGATGATTCCGCCCAGGAGCAGGGCGAGCCACGGCGATGCCTGCCACAGCAGGAGCAGGGTGGCGGCGACGACCAGAACGAGGGCGATGTGCAGCCACAGTGCGACCAGACGGCAACACTCGACCAGGGCGCGAGCCACCTTGAGCCGGGTCGGTGGTCGGGTCGTGCGGGCCGTGTCGATCGGGGCTGCCTCACGTCGCAGCGGGCGCGGCGGGCTGCCGATGTAGGACGCGCCGACCTTGGCCTTGTGCTTGCGGGGGGCGGCCGAGAGCACCGCGACCAGACCCTTGCGGGGGACCTTGTGTCCCGGCCCGGCCATGCCCGAGTTGCCGACGAAGGCTCCCTTGCCGACCCGGGTGCGCTCCAGACGCATCCACCCCCCACCGAGCTCGTAGCCGCCGACGAAGGTGTCATCGGCCAGGAAGGCCTGCGCGCCGACGCTGGTGAATCCGGGGATGAGGAGCACCGTGGAGGCCTCGACGCCGCGCCCGATGTCGGCGCCCAGTGCCCGCAACCATCCGGGGGTGAGGGTGCTCGCGTACAGCGGGTAGAGCCAGGTGCGCGCCTCGTCCAGGACCCGCAAGGTCGTCCACGCCTGCCATGCCTGCCGGCCGCGCACCGGGTGCAGGCCCGGGCCGAGCCGGATCGACATGACCCGGACGACGAGCAGGACGAGCAGGGCCAGGGCGACGAAGGCGACGATCCCGGCCAGCGGGACCCACGGCAAGGCCCGCCACAGGGCCTGCGCGGTCGACGTGGTTCCCCGCAGCGCGGGAACAGCGAACGCCGCACCGGCGACCATTGCCAGCAGCGGCAGCAGGGCGAGCCCGGTGGCCGAGGCGGCATACGCGAACAACCACGCCCGGCCCCGCGGTGGTTCGGCGTCCCACCACGGTCCTCGGGCGACTCCCGCCGGCTCGGCCGGGGCGCCGGACCAGGCCTCACCGTCCGGGACGGTGCCGAACACCGCGGAGCCGGGTGCGACCTCGGCCCCGACACCGACGTCGGCGCCGGGCAGCAGTGTGGATCGGGCGCCGATTCGGGCTCCGTCCCGCACCCGGACCATTCCCAGGTGCAGGATGCCTCCGTCGATCCAGTGCCCGCGCAGGTCGACCTCCGGCTCGACGGCGGCACGGGCGCCGAGCCGGAGCATGCCGGTGACCGGTGGGAGGGAGTGCAGATCGACGCCGGGCCCGAGGCGGCATCCGAGCAGTCGCGCATGGAGGGTGATGAAGGGGGAGGAGGACAGGTTCGTCGCCCCGAGCTCGTCGACGAGACGCTCGGCCAGCCACACCCGCAGGTGGACCTTGCCGCCGCGAGGGTACTCGCCAGGCCGGATGCCGGCCATCACGACCCGGGCGCCGCTGGCGGCCAACAGGATCCGGCCGAGCGGGAGGATGAGCAGTGCCCAACCGGCCACCAGGGCCCACGTCGGGGGCCGGGGCAACCAGGGGAGCCCGAGGACGGCCCGGGCCGCTGCGCACACCAGGCCGATCCAGACGAGCCAGCGCAGGGCACCGATGGAGCGGAGCGCCGCGTTTCCAGCGAGCTGGGCGGCCTGGGTCCGCTTCGGCACCGGGTGGACCGGGTCATTCGTCCGGCCGCGGGGGGCTGTGAGCTGGTCGAGGAACGGGGTGAGCCCTGCCGGTGTCGGATTGGTGTAGACATCGGCGATGGTCACCTCGGGGAAGCGTTCCCGGAGCAGCGTGACCAGCTGGGCAGCGGCCAGGCTGCCGCCGCCGACGTCGAAGAAGTCCTCGTCCGGCCCGCCCGGCGGGCTGCCGAGGATCTGCTCCCACACGTGGCCCACCCATGCCGGGGTGCTCGCCAGGTCAGCGGTGACCTGCCCTGACCCGGCCCGCTGCGGGAGCGGCCAGGGCAGCGCGTCCCGGTCGATCTTCCCGGAGGTGCGGGTGGGCAGTGTCTCCACGACGGCCAGACGTGGGACGAGCGCCGCCGGCATCGTCGCGCGAAGGTGCTCGGTAGCAGCCTTGGTGTCGAAGCCGTCGCGGGATGCCGCCGGGGCCACGGTGACATACCCGACCAGGAGGGTGTTGCCGGCCTCGGTCCGCCGCACCGCGGCTGCGGCGCCCTCCACCCCGGGGAGGGACAGGAGGGCGGAGTCGATCTCCCCGAGCTCGATCCGGCGCCCGCCGACCTTGACCTGGTCGTCGGCGCGGCCCTGGAAGAGCAGGCCCGCGCCATCGAAACGGACGAGGTCGCCCGAGCGGTAGGCCCGGTGCCAGCCCAGTGTGGGGATCGGGGCGTACACCTCGGCATCCTTGACCGGGTCGAGGTAGCGGGCCAGGCCGACCCCGCCGATGATGAGCTCACCGACCTCACCGGCAGGCACTGGCTCGCCGGCCCCGTCGACGACGGCCAGGTCCCAGCCGGCCAGCGGCAACCCGATCCGCACCGGCTCGCCGGTGACCATCCGGGCCCCGCAGGCGACGACCGTGGCCTCGGTCGGGCCGTAGGTGTTCCACACCTCACGATCCGCGGTGACGAGCCGGGCGACGAGCTCCGGCGGGGCGGCCTCACCGCCGAGGATGAGCAGTCGCACCCGGTCCAGGGCGGGCATCGGCCACAACGCGACAAGGGTGGGTACCGTCGAGACGACGGTCACCTCGTTGGCCACCAGCCACGGGCCGAGGTCGACGCCGGAGCGAACGAGGCTTCTCGGGGCCGGGACCAGACAGGCGCCGTGCCGCCAGGCGAGCCACATCTCCTCGCAGCTGGCGTCGAAGGCGACCGACAGCCCCGCCATCACCCGGTCGTGCGGACCGATGGGGCGATCCTGGAGGAACATGCCTGCCTCGGCGTCGACGAAGGCGGCAGCGCTGCGATGGGTGACGACGACACCCTTCGGGGTGCCGGTCGACCCGGAGGTGAAGATGATCCACGCATCGTCGTCCGGAGTCGGGTCCGCGAGCAGCGCGGCATCCGGCCGGTCCGCGGCATCCGCGAGGGTATCGGCTCCGGTCGGGTGCTGCTCCGCGGGTGCCGCGCTCCGGATCACGAGGTCCTTCGTGACGATCGCCGCGACGCCCGCCTCGGCGAAGACGATCCGGGCGCGTTCGTCGGGGTCGTCATGGTCCACCGGCACATAGGCCGCTCCGGCCACCAGGATGCCCAGGATCGCCACGTAGAGGTCGACGCTGCCGCTGGGGATCCGGACGCCGACGGTGTCCCCGAGTTCGACCCCGGCCTCGCGAAGGGCCCGGGCCACGTCCTCCGCGGCGTCGAGGAGTTCGTCGTAACTGAGTACCTCGGTGCCGTTGTCGATGGCGGGCGACTCACCATGGGCGGCGACCGTCGCCCTCAGGATGTCGACGAGGGTCCGCTCCGGTGGGCGCCGGTCCCCCGCGCGCAGGGGGTCCTGCGCGGCCGGGTCGGTAGGCGAGTCGACGCGCACAGCGTCAGCATAGGGAGAAGTCGGACCCGGGATGCCGGGGACGCCCCGCTGCGAAGTGGGTTGAGTGGGCGCAGCCGCCCACTCAATAGGAGGTGTCGAAGAACTCCCGCGCGGTGAGCTCGAGGAGCTGCACCGGCTCGTCGGTGAGGATTGCGACGGATCCGACGTGGGCGCGACGTGGGCACTGGTCGTACAGGCGGCATCCGAGTGCTTCCCCGCGATAGGAGACCAGTCGGGGCGCCTCGTCCGGTCCGCTCACCCGCACCTGGTCCAGGGGGACCCGCAGGCCTTCCCCCGTCGCCTTCAGGACGGCTTCGACCCGGGCCCACGTCGTGAGGAACTCCTCTGCGCTGCGGATGTGTGGGGCGGTGGCCGCGAAGAGGGTGCGCATCGCGTCGGTGACCTCGGTGGCGCGGTTCTCGATGTCGACCCCGACCGGCGCCGAACGGGTGACCGCGACCTGGACGAGGTCACCCGCGTGGCTGATCGACACGTGGAGCCCTGATCCCGGGACGACGGGTCGGCCGTGCCACGTGGTGCAGTCAGGGCAGGTCCGGTCCATCGGAACGTCCTCGGGGGGCAGGCCCGTCAGGGTCGACACGACCCGTCTCAGCAGTGCTGCACCGGCGATGAACCGCGCCCGGTCCTCGTCGCGACCCAGGACGGTGAGTCGTGCGCGCTCGCGACCGTCGAGCAGCCGCTCGCCGTCGCGTGCCATCGAGGCGACCTCGCCCGTGACGACCAGGCAGGTGAACGCCAGGTCCATGACGGTCCACTCCTCGACTCCGGCGCAACGAGATGGCCTCGAGCGCGCATCCGGACCCCGACGGGGACGGTTCCGTGCACGGAACAAGATCATGACCGAGTGTGTGTCGGGGATGATATCTCAGGAATGGTATGTGAGGGGTTTTCGACTCTGGACAGCACCGCTGGCCGGGTGTACCGATGAGAGGGCGAGAACAGCCAGCCGGAAGCCGCGGGGCAGTTCGGCCAGGACGCGAGGCGGTGTGGACATGCCATCGGTCGAGAAGAACACCACTGCAACGCACTCCCGAATCGGTGCCGCGGTCCTGGTGGTGGGATCCCTGTTGGGTGTTGCGGCCACGATCATCCAACCGACGGTGTCGGAGAAGGCCGCCGACCAGGCGGCCGCTGCGGTCGCGCACAGCGGTGCGCTCGTGACCGGTGCCGCGCTCAACGGGGTCGCCGTCGTGATGATGGCGGGCGGGTTGGTGTGGCTGGCCTGGGCCACCTACCGGGCGTCGCCGTGGTTGGCCTTCATCGGTGGCGGCCTCGGTGTGATCGGCCTGTTCGCGGTGATGGTCGACAACGGGTTCAACATCGCCGGCGCCTCGCTGGCGGACGGGCTGGAGCTGGCGGAGGCCACCGAACTCCTGGGCCGCATCTTCGCCGGTGGCAACACTGCAGTCGGGATGATCTCGGGCCTGCACGCCGTCGGGATCATCCTGCTCGGCGTGGCGGCGATGCGCGCTGGGGTCCAGTCATGGGCCGCTTGGGCCATGATCGCGGGCGCCATCGTCGACCTTGCCGGGTTCATCGCTGGGCAGCACTACGTGGCGGCGGCTGGGTTCGCAGTGATGACGCTCGGGTTCGTCGGTGCGGTGCGCGCATCGCTGGGTCGGGAGCCGGTGACGAAGGTGCAGCCCAGCCGTGCCATGTAGGGGTCCCGTACCACCCCCAGCAGGGGTGGTCCGGGAGCAGCGTCGACAGATCGCCGGCGCGGCAACGCGGGCAGGTCCGCCAGGCGTGGGCCAGTGGGATCGCGCGGCGGCGTGAGGACAAGCGGCTCCTTCGGAACCGGCACCGGCACCGGGCGAGCGATCGGATGCCGATGACGTGTCACCTCGACGCTCTCCCCAGACATCATGTCCACCCTTCTCGTGACCGGCGCCATCATGCCCTGAAGATGCCCGATGGCCGAAGGCGGCATCCACGTGGCCGGCGCCTCGCTGGCCCGACCGCACAGCAATCCGACGTCGAGGAGCCCAGAGTACGGCGTGTTGCGCGCGACTCGCCGAAATCCAGAACCGTTTGCTGTGCGGCGTGACCGTCGAACGCCCCGAATGCCGCAGTGGATCAGGCCGACCACGCAGGACCGGGCCGACCACGCAGGACCGGGCCGACCACGCAGGACCGGGCCGACCACGCAGGACCATGCCGACCACGCAGGACCATGCCGACCACGCAGGACCATGCCGACCACGCAGGACCATGCCGACTCCACTGGGCAACAAGGCGAACCGACACGCACGTGGCGAGCTACTCACGCTGGGATGCCGTCCAGCTCCCGTCAGCCGTGGCGCCGCCTCGTGATCGCCGCGCTCCTGGACCGCCCCCATGGGTTGGTCCCGTTCGGGGACGATGGCAGGTGCGCGCCGGTGTTGCTGCCGGCTGTTGTTGAAGTCCCGTCGGTTCGCAGTTGCCACGGTGTCGAGGTCGGGCCTCACACACTGCACCTATCGAGGCATCGGTTCCGCCGGGCCTACGGTCGGCGTACTGACGAACCAGGTCGGCCATGCGGCGCAGGTCAGCATCGACCGGGCCGACGAGCTGGTGGAGACGCTCCTTCGTGGTCACGACACCAGAATGCCGGGCGGCGATTCGAGGCGTGGCCAGCCGGCTCGGTGACAGTCTCGAATGACACCCCAACTACTGTCCTTTGCTGCTGTGCTGGCCATGACGAAGGCCTGAGCCGGGTGAAGGCAGGCCGCTGACCTGCGAAAACATGGTCGGGGTGACAGGATTTGAACTGTTCACGCGCCTACTTGGCTGTAGTGCTTCGACCTGCACCGTAGGCATCTGACCTGCGGTGATCTAGAATCTAGCGCGTGAGAGGACAGGGCACAAGCGGACACGAAATGTCCCCAGTTATGCCCCAGTTGTGTCCACTCGTGTCCGCTGGTGGCACGCGATGACGAGGGCGAAGCGGGACTTCGGGACCATCCGCAAGCGAGCCAATGGTCGCTGGCAGGCCTACTACATGGGTCCGGACCAAGCCTTCCACCGTGCTCCGTCGACCTTCGACGCCAAGGTCGACGCAGAGGCGTGGCTTGCGGCCGAGCGCCGGCTCATGCAGAACGACGAGTGGTCGCCGAGCAAGTCGCGGCGGGCGAAGGTCGTGCGGTCGACGGAGATGTTCGGGCCGTATGCCGAGGCGTGGCTCGAGCAGCGGGAACTCAAGCCCCGCACCCAGGCGCTCTATCGCCGTCTGTTGGATCGCTTCGTCCTCCCGGCCTTCGCCGAGGTGTCCCTTCGGGACATCACCCCGCAGGTGGTGAGGGCGTGGCACAGCGGCTTGGACGCGAGCCGACCGGCAGCGGGCGCACACCTACAGTCTGTTGCGCTCGATTCTGTCGACAGCGGTGACTGACGAGATCCTTGCCTCGAACCCCTGTCGCGTCCGCGGCGCTGGTTCGGCCAAGCGTGTCCGGTCGATCGAGCCGGCCACGCTTGGCGAACTCGAGGTCCTGCTGGAAAGGATCCCTGCGCAATACCGCGCCCTCGTGCTCATCGGCGCATGGTGTGGCCTGAGGTTCGGGGAGGTCTCCGAGCTTCGTCGCAAGGACGTTGATCTCAAGGCGGGGACCATCCACGTCATGCGCGGAGTCGTCCGCATCGGCAAGGAGGTCACCGTCGGCAAACCGAAGACCGCAGCCGGGATGCGGGACGTCGCGATCCCACCGCACCTGCTGCCGATCCTGAAGGAACATCTCAAGGAGCATGTCGGGGCCGGTGGGGAAGCGTTGCTCTTTCCGTCCGTCGGCGACCCGGACGTCCAGGTCCACTCGAACACTTTCCGACGGCACTGGCTCAAGGCTCGGGTGGCGGCGAGCCGCACCGATCTGCGGGTGCACGACCTGCGGCATACGGGAGCGGTGTTGGCGGCTCAGTCGGGTGCCACGCTCGCGGAACTCATGGCGAGGATCGGGCACTCCACTCCGCAGATGGCGCTGCGCTACCAACACGTTGCACGGGGGAGGGACGCCGAGATCGCCGCGCGGATGTCCAAGGAGGCCAAGAAGTGGTCCAAGCGTCGTGTCGTGCCCACCGAGTAGGCTCACGACCCTCCGGGGGCTGCGCGTGGCCTGCCACCGTGAGCCTACTCGGTGGGCAGATGACGAAACCCCGGCGATGTGGCTTTCACCAGGGATCGTTCCGGGGTCTTCGTGCATGACTATAGCTGAGGGGTGAGCGTGGAGCCAAGACCGGTGGACTACGAACGCTTGCGTGACCTGCTGTCCGCAGAGCGTCTCGGGTCGTATCTGTCGGCGTCTGACGGTGATCTCGAGGAGGCCTTCGCGCTCTACGAATGGAACATCGAAGCCTCGGCCGCGGCGTTGTCCTTGTCCGCGATGGTCGAGGTAGTCGTTCGAAACTCACTCGACGCCCAGATGCGCAACTGGGCTGCGAGTCGCCAGAACTCGGACTGGCTGAGGACTGCGCCACTCGACGGTCGTGGGCGCGCTGACATCATGAAGGCCAAGGACCGCGCTGCCAGAGGTGGGCGACAGGTCACTCACGGCCACGTCGTGGCCGAACTGAACCTTGGCTTCTGGCGCTACTTGGTAAGCCGGCGGTATTACGCGTCCCTTTGGGTGCCAAATCTTCGTCACGCCTTCCCCCGGACGGATGCCCCCGCCGACCAGCATCGCCGCCGAATCGAGAGCGACCTGGAGCAGTTGCTCTACCTGCGGAATCGTGCGGCGCACCATGAGCCGATCCACCGTCGCGACCTCATGGCCGACCTCGAACGTGCGATCGCGCTGCTAGCGTGCATCGATCCCGAAGCGGCGCGGTGGTGTCGGCAACGGGAGCGCCTGTCCGACGTGGTATCGAGTCGTACGGGAACAACCTCCAAGGCCTGAGACTCGGTAACTGGCGTTCGCCGCAGACGGGATCGATCACAGCCCTCCGAAGTGGTCCCGAATCACGTCGATGAGTTCAACGAGGACCGCGCTTGCACCGGGAGGGAACTCCTCGATGGGGTGCGCTCGGGTCAGTTCCTCGCCGCGGAGCAGCAGATCGCGAGGGTCGCCGACGGCCTGGGGCAGAACCTTGTACGCGTCGCGGAGGTCAACATGGGGCATGGGCGTCATGAGGAGCGCTTCGGAGCCGAGCCGCCAGATCCGGTGGACGAGCGGGTCATCGTGTTCCCGTGAGTCGCAAAGGGAGGCACAGGCGTCGTCGATCAGGGCCGCGACCTTGACCCAGTCGTAGGTGGCATCGGAGTACGTCATGGCGTTACTGGACCATCGCTGACGGTGGCAGAGGCAGTGGTCGGAATGCCCTGTGCACGACGCTCACGAATGCGTGCACCTGTGGATGGAGGCTGTGCTCGTCACCCGACCGTGGGTATACGGACCATCAGACGGTCGACGTCATCCGGATCGAGGCGGATGACGCGCGGACCATTCCGGTAGGCGACAAGGTCGCCGGCAGCGATGCGACGGCGCAAGGTCCTGGTGCTGAGCCCCGTTCGCTCGGCGGCGCGAGCGAGGGTTTCGAACTGACGACGGGTCTTGAATGTCATGGCAAGTCCTCCTTCGTCATCCGAAAGCGGCGGAAGACTCACCGAGGTTCATCCCTCGACTGTCCCCTTTGCCGGGCCGATGCGTGCCGTTGCACGGCTCCCGCCCGAGACAGAGGATGAGCCCATGGACCTGAGGCTCGAGCACGTCACGAAGTCCTTCGGTGCCCAAGGGTCCGCGGTCGAGGCGCTCCGTGGAGTTTCCCTCGACGTGTCATCGGCAGCCCTGGTGGCGCTGATGGGTGCCTCAGGGTCGGGGAAGTCGACGTTGCTGCATCTGGTGGGCGGGTTGGACTCTCCGACGAGCGGTTCGATCTGGGTGGGTGAGGTCGATGTGGCGGGGTTGCGGGGTCGGCGTCTGGTGCAGCATCGGCGCCGCGTGGGTTTCGTCTTTCAGGCGTTCAACCTGATTCCGGGGTTGACGGCGGAGGAGAACGTGGGAGTGCCCCTAATCCCGTACACCTCGGCGTCCACAGCCAAAGCGCGATCTCGGGAGCTGTTGGCGGAGGTGGGATTGTCGGAACGCCTGGACGCCTTGCCTGGGCAGTTGTCGGGGGGTCAGCAGCAGCGGGTCGCGATCGCGCGGGCGTTGGTGGCGGATCCGGCGTTGATCTTGGCGGATGAGCCGACCGGGAATCTGGACAGCGAGAACGCGGACACCGTGATGGAAGTGATCGCGACGGTGGCTGCAGCGCGCGGGGCCACTGTCCTGTTGGCCACGCATGACCCCGAGGTCGCGGGGCGTTGTGGTCGCGTGGTGACGATGCGTGATGGTCGCATTGTCGGGGACCGTTCGACGGACGACGTGGGCGCGTGATGGGCTTCCGTCTGGGGAGTCGGCGCTTGCTGCTGGCGGGCAACTTGACCACGATCTTGGTGACGTTGACGTTGGCCACCGGTGCCTATGGCGTGTTGACCGGGGCGACTGAACGGACCCGGTTGGACGTGCGAGGCACCGTGGATGCCTCTGCGGTCTCGGCGGGCTACGACATCCTGGTGCGCCCCAAGGGGTCACGTTCGGCGGCCGAGCAGTCCACCGGGTTGGTCCAGCCCGGGTTTCTCTCGGCGGTCCAGGGTGGGATCTCGCCCGAGCAGTGGCATCAGATCGAGGGCCAGCCCGGGGTGAAGGTCGCAGCGCCGGTGGCGATCATCGGCTGGGTGGTGGCCTACGCGACGGTCCAGGTGGACTTGGGCGCGTTGGCGAGCACCGACCATCCGGTCGTGGTGCGCACAAAGACGACGTGGTCGTACGACAACGGCGCGAGCGTGGTCAAGGCCGCACCCGCCTTGTTGTACATCACCCCGAACCCGATCCGGTTCCAGCCTCCCTCGCTGGAACCGGGCGGTTCGCAGTACTCGGTCGTGGTCGAGACCCGCCCGGATGGTTCCGAGGTGGGTTTCCGTGCCCCGGCTCCGGTGACCGAGAAGGTCGACGAGCAGGAGCCGACCTTCCTCGCGCTCTCGACGTCCAACGTGACAGCGAAGAACGGTGCACGATCCTCGACGATCGTCGACGTGCCCTACCCGTTCCCGTTCCTGATCGCGGCCGTGGACCCGACCAAGGAAGATCAGCTCACGGGTGTACAGGAGGCCATGGTGAGCGGGTCGTGGCTGACTCCGGGCGAGCCCAAGATGAGGACCTTCGGCCTAGGCAGTGGGGGTGACACCCAGCCGGGGCGTCCGGTGCCGGTGGCCGTGGCTAACCAGCCCTACCTGCAACTGGATGTGTCGGCGACAGTGGACCTCTTCGACGGTCCCGAGGTGACCGCGTTGTCGCGAGAGGGGTATGCCGGGGAGCTGCCCGCAGCGTTCAAGGGGCCGGCAGATCGGACGTTGCCGACACTGACCGCGAACGCGTCCGCGGCATACCGACGACTGCTGGACTCCCTCCCCACCGCCACGAGCGATGGCGACGCCCAAACCCGCACCATCCTGCGAGTCACCCGCACCAGCCCGCTGCAACTCAGCACGGCCTCGGATGGATCGTTGACCGCCAAGGGATTCCCCGGGTTCGCGGTCGGCTGGGGCTACGGCACGGGCCTGCCGGGTGCCCAAGGATCCGCGATCCCACCCGGTGGGGACGACACCGCGTTCCGCACCATGGACGGCTACTTCGCCGCCCCCGACCAAGCACCACCCACCCTCGTGAAGACGGGCGTCTTCGACCCCGCCCGCCTGCCCAATGCCCGATCCCTCGCTTCCCTCCCGTTGGGGACCTTCTCCTACTCAGCACCCATCGGTGGGGATCCCGCCAGCGCTCGGGCCTTGGGTGACAAGCCATGGTTGCCGTCGGCGAACGTGTGGGGTTACACCCAGCCGCCGCCGATGATGCTGACCACGTTGGACGCGTTGCCTGCCTTCGCCGACCGCCAACTCTGGAGCAAGGCTGCCCCCGCCGGCCAAGTCCTCAGCGGCACCCCACCCATCCAGGACAACCCAATCTCCGCGGTACGCGTCAAAGTCGCCGGCGTCACCGGGGTGAGCGATCTCGACCGGGAACGGGTCAGGTCCACCGCCGAAGCCATCGCCGCCGCAACCGGACTCGATGTCGACATCACCATGGGTGCCTCCGCCGGACAACAACACGTGAGCATCCCAGCTGGTACCCATGGCCGGCCAGCACTGACCATCGACGAACCATGGGTGGTCAAGGGTGTCGCGACCCGCCTCGTGACCGGCATCGACAAGGCCTCGGCCGCGTTGGCGTTGGCCGTCCTGATCGCCAGCGGGCTCGTCGTCTTCGACGCCACCTTCGCCACCACGCGCGCCCGCCGCCGCGACATCGGGATCGTCTCGGCCCTCGGCTGGCGCGCCCGCGACATCGCCCTCGGCCTGCTGGCCCCGGTGCTGGCCGCGGCCCTGGCAGCGGGGACTCTTGGCGCCCTGATCGCCTACCTCACCCATCAAGCCTTGGGACTGCCAAGCCAGCCCGTCACCGTCCTGGTCGCCATCCCCGCCGCCGTCGTCGTGGCCCTCGTGGCGGCGATCGGCCCAGCCATCGCGGCCACCCGTACCCCGCCGACGATGTCGATGAAACCCCTTGCCTCCACCAGAGGGGCGCGCTGGAGTCCACGCGCCACCGGCGTCGCATCTCTCGCCCTGCGCTCGGTGACCAGCGCCCCCGGCCGGGCCGTCGCCGCCCTGCTCGGCGCGGCCACCGCCACCGCGGTCATCGCGCTCATCCGCACCGTGCAGACCCAGTTCCACAACCGAGCCGTCGGCACCGTCCTCGGAGACGCCATCACCGTCCAAGTCCAAGGTCCTGACATCGCCGCCGCCGTGCTGACAGCGATCCTGGCCGCGATCGGCATCCACCATGTCGCGGCCACCGAAGCCCAAGAACGCCGGCGCGAGATCGGCACCCTCCTGGCGACCGGTTGGTCCCCCGGCACACTCAGCCGGCTCCTGATCACCCAAGCTCTGCTCATCTCCGTCTTCGGAGCCGCCCTCGGCGCAGCAGTCGTCACCGGCATCACCCGCTGGGTCTTCCACGCCGACTCCGGCGGGATCCTGACCGCCTGCGCTTGGGGAGCCACCCTCACCGTGATTCTGTCGATCCTCGCGGCCACCCCCTCCGCCATCATGGCCGGGCGGGCGGAGCCGATTTCTCTCCTCAGGGTTGACTAGCAATTCGAGGTGGTTCCCTCGCTCTCTCGGCTCCCAGGGGTGCAACCGCCGTGGCGTTGGCGAGGGCTGTCACACCCTTCGGGCAGGATGAGCCCATGGCGCTGCACCCCCACGACTCTCCGGACCTCCGGAAGGCGCGCGGGGCCTTCTTCACTCCCGAGGCTGTGGCCCGATATGTCACAGAGTGGGCGATACGCAAGCCCTCTGATCGGGTCTTGGAACCCTCCTGCGGCGAGGCCGTCTTCCTGCTCGAGGCTGGCGCCCGCTTGGCCGAACTAGGGGCGCCTACGGGCCTCCGGGGTCACCTGCACGGTGCCGAGCTCCACGCGCACTCAGCTGATATGGCCCGCCATCTGCTTCATGCCGCAGGGCACGAAGCCAAAATCGCTGTGGGCGACTTCCTCCGAAGCGAGCCCGAGGCGGCATATGACGCCGTGATTGGTAACCCGCCTTATGTCCGCTACCAGGCCTTCGCAGGAGAGACGCGAGCCGCGGCTCAGCGCGCCGCGCTCCGGGCGGGCGTAACACTTACAAGTCTTGCGAGCAGCTGGGCCGCCTTCACTGTGCACTCGGCGCTGCACGTGCGCGAGGGGGGACGACTCGGGCTTGTCCTCCCAGCCGAGATCCTGACGGTCAATTACGCGGCGCCTGTGCGTGAGTTCCTCATGAAGGCCTTCGGGCGGGTGCGACTGGTGCTGTTCACCGAGCGAGTCTTCCCAGGCGTGATGGAGGACGTAGTTCTGCTCCTGGCCGAAGGTCGCGGAGAGGGGCCGACTGACCACTGCGAACTCCTCCAGACCCGCAACGGGGAGACCCTGAGCGTCTTGGCCGAGTCGGACGTCCGCCGCTGGTCCCCCGGCGGTGAAGATCGTTGGTCCGGCGCCCTCCTGCCCGCCGCCGCGGCCCATGCGTATGCCGCCGCTGTCCAGTCCCAGGACATCGTCCCCCTCTCTGCATGGGGCGACACGACCTTGGGCATGGTGACGGGCAACAACAAGTACTTCACTCTCCGGGGGGACGACGTCCGAAGGCTCGGCCTTGAGGAGGGGGACGTCGTTCGCCTGTCACCCCCCGGCAGTCGGCATCTGCGGGGCTTGTCCATCACGGCCACCGCTCTTGAGGCCCTTGATGACGCTGGTTCTGCCACGTGGCTCTTCCGGCCGGCGGGGGAGCCGTCCAAAGCGGCTAAGCGGTACATCTCGGCCGGCGAGCAGGTCGGCGTCGAGACGGCATACAAATGCCGTGTGCGAAGCCCTTGGTGGCGTGTTCCCTACCTGCGTCCAGCCGATCTGTTGCTGACGTACATGAACGCGGATACGGCCAGGTTGTGCACGAACATTGCTGGCGTCCACCATCTGAACTCTGTGCACGGTGTGTATTTGTTGCCGGAACTCCGCTCGTTGGGACGGGACCTCCTCTCCCTGGCATCCCTGAACAGCGTGACCCTTCTCGGCGCCGAACTCGTCGGGCGCTCCTATGGCGGCGGCATCCTCAAACTTGAACCGCGTGAGGCAGACCGCTGGCCCATGCCTTCTCCGATCCTGATTGAGGGGCGCACCAGTCAGCTCCGCGGCGTCCGCCGGCGGGTCCGAGACCTATTGGCAGCAGGACGCGTCTTTGAGGCCTCTGAGCACGTCGACGCCGCCCTTTGGGGGGGACATGACCACGACCTCCTCACCATCCGGCAAAGTCGTGCTCAGCTTCATCAACGCCGAGTGGAGCGTTCTCGGTCTAAGTAGTCGGTGATCGGCGCTTTGCGCGCGCCTCCGTGTGGAAGTTGACGGGGGAGTTGTCGAGGATGCGCGCGATCATCACCGCGAAGAAGCGACCGGGATCCAGCTCGTCCGGCACGGCCTCGCGGTAAAGGGAGACGGGGACGACGTCCTCGATGTCAATGGTGGGCTCTCCCGCCTCCACCTCGACGAGAGCGACTTCCTCCTGTGCTCCAGCCTCGATCGGGCCGGAGTCCTCCTCCGGCTCTGGATCTGCGGGCTCCTGCGACTTGGTCAGGTCAGGCAGGACCAGGGCAACTGCGTCATAGGCGTCATCCTCCCGGCCCAACTTGATGAGCAAGTCGATGAGCCACTCGGCTGTGTCCGCCTCGGTCTCGAGTGCCAACGCGCTGAGCGAGTAGAAGAAGCCGAGTGCAGCCTGCGGGTGGCGCAGGCGGAGATTCTTGGCGTCGCCGTAGCTCTCCTCGACGCGATTTGCTGCGTTCTTGCCGAAGGAGGAATCCATCCGCTTCGTGGAGACCATGAGCTCCGGTCCTGTGGCCCATCGGCTCATCACAACGTCAACCTGCTTGACGTAGTTCTTGCCTAGGAGGTTGGCAGAGCTCAGGCCGCCGACGCCTCGCTCGATCCGTTGCCACAGTGCGGGCCGATCCTTCTTCGGGAGCTTCTCGACGAAGTCCTTGATCTCAGACGGCAACACGCGCGGCGTGCTGGCACGGGGCCACACGCGGTCGGCGTCGAAGCCAGCCCGTCGGAACTCGTAAGCGACCCAAACGTCGAGGGCCAGTGCGGGGACGCCAGACTGGGAGGTGGCCTTGAGCAGGACCGGGACGCCGAGGAGACGCTCGAGGGTGTCGTAATCGGGTTCGTATGCCGTCCGGTCGCCCCGGTGGACCCACGGGTTGTCATCGCGTAGAGGCGCCGCCGCCACAATGGCGTCGAAATAGGCCCAGCCCTTGTCGCGGAGAGTCGCCATGCTGTGACCGTACTCGAGTGCAGTTCTGCCCAGCCGACTGCGCCACAACGCGCTAATCCGGGGCCTCCATGTCGTCGCGCTCCAGTTGTTCCATGATGGCGGCGAGAGTTGTCTCGTCGATCTCCGAGGCTGGTGCTTCAGGGGTGTCGAAATGCCGGTATGGGAGCCAAGTGTTGGCGAGACGAGCCAGGCCGCTGCATGCGCTGTGCCACGGGCTCCGCGGAGAGTCGGTGTACCAGTACCGGTTGGCGTCCACATCCTCGGCGATCGCATCGAAGAGCTCACGCTGGAGTCGGGGCGACCGTCGGATCCGACGGATGGCTGCAGCATCTCGGCGCTCCTTGCCCGTGGCCGTCGCTCGGCTGGGGCGCTCGGGACGTTGCCGAACCACGTGAACCACCTCGACGACGGGCGCCCCGTCGCGAATCGCGGCCCGGACGTTGGCGGCCTTGTTCTTGCAGCGGGTGGAGCAGTAGATCGGTCGCCGACCCCTGCCCAAGTACGAGAGCGCAGCGCCGCACATTGGGCAACCAGAGTCCGCCGTGGAAGCCTCGGTATTACGCACGATCGAAATATACCCATGCCGGCAGTGCATGAGGTGTGTGGGGCAGTGATTTCCCTACGAATGGGTCAGTGCCTTAACGGCGGCAGCGGCGGCGTCACCTCAACGGCGCACGACTGGTCAGATGCTGTCAGGGACTCTGAGAGTGGCAGCCCGAGGCGAGTGGCCCAGCGGCTCGTTCGGAGTGGCCTGGAAACGGGTGTCAAGGTGGCGTGAAGCTGAGTTGGACCGGAACCGCGACAGAACTGCCACTCGCCCCTACGCGGGGATGTGGGGCAGGTTCGAGTGAGCACATCGCCGCGGGTTGAAGAGTGCCGCGAGGCTGGACAAGCGGAAGACTCAACCTCGTGACCGACCCCACGCCGAGCCAGGAGCGCCTTCGCCGGAATCCACCTGCGACCACCGAGGATCTCGTCAAGGCGGAAGACGCTCTGGGGACGCTCCTCCCGGATGAGCTTGTGCGGCTCTACCAGGCAGCCAACGGACAGTACAGCCTCCTCGGACAATGGTGGGTGATCTGGCCCCTCGACCAGATGGCCGATGCTGAGCGTTGGCTACGACCCATTGACGGCTACCTCGATGACTGGATCCCCTTCGGCGACGACGGAACGGGCGATCCGTATTGCTTTCATCGCGCTGACCAATCGATCACGCGGCTGAGCATGATCGGCCTCAACCACGAGCTCGTCGCCCTTGGGCTGTCGGACTTCTGGACAGCGGTCCTCTCTCGCGTATAGCCACCAGCGAGCTCTGGGCCCATCAGGCGGCGGAAGGACGCGCATCGTGGCGCGAGCGGGCGCCTCAAGTTCGCCACAGCCTCGAAAGCTGGCCGGCTCCCTGTAGCTCACGGACGCGTTGTCCGGCGGACTTCAGCCGAGCTCGTCTGCCTCTTCATCGAGGAGTGTTCCGACAAGCTCTGCGATCTTGACCGCGATGTCTTTCAAGGGCTCCTCTTCAGTGCTGAACCCGCCCCGCGAAGCGAGTAGAGGGCTCACTTGGTCGAGTTCCTCGAATGTCACACCGTGCATGACAGGCACCAGAAGGTTGCGGCGCAAGAGGGCGCTGAGCTCAGCGTTCGCGACACTCCGGTCGAGGCGGAGCTTCTCGAGCATCGCCGGCGTGACCAGAACGAGCCCCAGGCGAGAACTGACTAATCCCCTTTCGATGGCCACTCGCATGTCCGTCCCGGGCCGAAGGCTGACCTCGCTGAACCACACCGAAACGTGATCGTCGACGAGCAAGTCGAAGAACTCTTTCGCGTCTGCTTGGCGGTCGGGCCAGGCGTGGCAGAGGAACACGTCGTGCGCCTGAGTTCGTTGTACGGCGACTGCGCGTACAGGCTCAAGATCGCGTACCTGTTGCGAGGTGTATGAGACGGTCGATGTGTGCGGCTGCCACGATGGCCGGGCGGCCACCCGCCCACTGCTGCCGCTCGATGGGCTTGCCGTGCTATGCCGGGGCGCTGCTGGAGGCGTGTACGTCGGGTACGAGTAGGAGGGGTAATAGCCGTAACCGCCGCCGCGTCCGTGAACTGGGCAGTCGGCGCCGCCACCTCTGATGTGGCCCAGGACGGGCGCAGTACACCTAGACATGTAATTCAGAATAGCGACGACCTCCGACATCAGGGCCCAGTCAATGTGGGCGGTCGGCTGGCCGAAATTATCGCTGTACCCGCGTGATGGCGCTCAGCTGAATCTCCCCAGTTCTGCTCACTGAATTTCCCCACCCTGTGGCTCCATCCGGAAGCGGGTGGGGCTCCTTCGAAGATGGCGGTCTCTGACCACGCGCCGTCTACCG
>Ga0116163_1000239_pt1 | contig 41438 bp, 30 predicted proteins | sample AD_UKC107_MetaG_FD_89889 | JGI IMG/M metagenome (GOLD analysis project Ga0116163, IMG submission 89889) | Active sludge microbial communities of municipal wastewater-treating anaerobic digesters from Hong Kong - AD_UKC107_MetaG | ecosystem: Engineered > Bioreactor > Anaerobic > Digestate...
ATCGGAGATTGGGATTGTAATAAAAATCGCCGTCCAAAATTTCCCGCTGCCATTTCTTCTGAAACAGCTGTATATCCGAATGCAAATCTTCTCTCATCGTTTTATTCCCACTTACGATTTCTTTTTCAGATTCTTTGGAAAAGGTAAGTTCCGCGAATGGGGTCCAGACATTCAAATAACCGGCCTGTAGACATTTCATACAAAAATCGATATCCCTATATGAATGGGTGAATTCGCAACTAAATCCGCCAATTTCATCGAAAACTTCTTTTCTTGTCATGAAGCAGGAACCGCAGACTGCTGTAACATTTCGTGGGAGAGATAAGGATAATTGATATCCCGGATTGGTTCGATGGACATCGGAAGAATAAAAACTGATCGCATCATCCGATCTAATTAGGATACCGGCGTGGTGAATCGTATTGTTCTTGTTTATTAATTTTGCACCGACCGTCCCCACATCCGGACGTAATAGCAATTTAAGCATTTGTTCAATCCAGCAGGGAGTGATTATTTCAGTATTTTCATCGAGGAATAACAATACAGTTCCTTTTGCAAATTGGACGGCATAATTGTTTATATTTGAAAATTTATACGAATCTTGGTACGGAATTATTTTGATTCGTGGATCGGTTGTCAATGTTTCATAAAGCGGAAATTCAATCGAATGATCCGCATCATTTACCGCAATCAATATTTCAAAATTTGGATAACTTGTTCGATTTAAAATGGATGAAAAGCATTTTCTTAAATTTTCAAAAGATCCGGTATGAAGAATAACAATCGAAACCAGTGGTTGATTATGGATAGAATAATCAACAATATAAGTGGTTGGGGACGGTCCCGGAAGAATATTTCCCGTCCGATGAACTCTTGTCAGATGATCTGATAAAGCTTTTATCCCGGAGTCGGAGGCATAACTCTTGGAATCGACCGTAAGTGCGGTGGATCCCGGTAATACGCGCCAATGGTATAAGATTTTTGGAATATGCACTATTTTCTCTGATTTTTCAGTACATCTCAAAATAAGATCATAATCTTGAGCACCTTCGAATCCATCTCGAATCCAACCCAATTGATCTCCCAAAGATTTTCTAATCGTCAAAAAATGACAAATATAGTTGCAGGACCTCAAAAAATCAGGCGAAAAAGCCGGTTTGAAAAAAGGATTGAATCTTGATTTTCCTTTTTTATCAATTTTGTCTTCATCCGAATAAATCAAGTCGCAATCTGGTATTTCACGGATTACTTCTGCGACCGAATATAGTGCAAAAGGAGCTAACAGGTCATCATGGTCTAAAAACCCGACGTATTGACCGGTGGCTAAGTGAATTGCTTCATTTGTATTTGCCGCAATTCCTCGATTGGCAGCAAGCGTTTTAATTTTAAAACGGCGGTCATTTGAAGAGTAATTCGTGAGTATGCGGTTGATTTTCTCATTCTCCGGACTCCCATTCGCAATACATAATTCCCAGTTGGAATAAGATTGGTTGATCACGGAATTTAGTGTAGCGACCAAAATGTCAATGGGGGTTTTGTAAATTGGAATCACAATACTAATTAATGGTTGATAGTCCCAACATGCCGATTCATTTCGCTGGTTTTGCAAATCCGCTGTTGAAGGCTCATTAATTTGTATCCATTTTTTAAAATCAGACAACGAAAGATCCGGGGATTTGCTTTTTTTTAGTAATCTATGGTAGATATTACTCATTTTTTCACGGCGATAAGTTCCGGATGGGAAAAATCGATCCAACGGAATTCTCAGGATCGATTTCTTGACCTTGTTTGGTTTATCGGATGAAAAATAGTTTATAGACATTTATTGTTTGAAAATATCAAAATATTTAATAAATCGTATCATAATTTTTTAGAATAAAATTTTGCAACGAACTTCGAATCCATCTTTTCATAACCAACCCTTAGGAAAAATGAATAGATAGTCTGAATTTAAGATAGAAATCTCATTGTTTAAAGATTTATGCAAGCAATGGTTTTAAAAAAAATTCAATTATCCATGCATTTTTGAAGCTGATCTTCCCAACTTGGAATATTGATTGAAAAAGTTCTTTTTACAAGGCTGCAATCTAATGCCGAATACGCGGGCCGGTCAGCCGGAGTCGGGAAATCAACGGTTTTTGCACGCTCAACCTTTTTTATTTTCAGATTTTCTCGGTTTGGAGCAAATTCCCAAATTTTGCAGCTCCATTCATATCGGCTTGTATATCCGCTGCCAGTTAGATGATAGATACCCTTATGCTCTTTTATCCAGTTATATAAAGGAAGATCCGATGATAATGATTCCGCCAGAATGGATGCTGTTGCTTCAGCTACAAAACGTGCCCAAGTCGGGTTTCCGACTTGATCATCAACGACTTTGATAATTTCATATTTCCCAGCCCATTCTAAAAATTTTTTCATGAAATTATTACCACGAGAAGAATAAAGCCAAGCCAGGCGAAAAATTAAAGCGGATTCCGTGGCATTCAGAACTGCTTCTTCTCCTTTTAATTTCGTTCGGCCGTAAAAATTAATCGGATTCGGTATGTCTGTTTCGACATAAGGAGATTTTTTCATCCCATCAAAAACAAAATCCGTAGAATAATGAATAACCGGAATATTCTTGGATCGACAAATTTCAGCCAGCCAACCAGGCCCTTCGGCGTTGATTGCCATAGTTTTTTCTTTTTCGGTTTCCGCACGATCGACGTCTGTATAAGCGCTGGCATTAATTACTAAATCCGGAACAACCGAATAAACTGTTTCAAGAATTTGTTCTTTGTTGCTGATATCAAAAGCAGGATAATCGACCGGAACGATATCACCGATCGGCATTAACGTACGAGCTAATTCCCAAGCCAGTTGCCCTTTTTCTCCGATAAGTAAAATTTTCATTGAAAACCCCTTTATTGAAGTTGTCGGTGATTGATCATGAAGAGTCACTTGCGATCAAACAAATAAAAAATCGGCTGTTTAAACCTATTCTCTTGCAATTCTCCGAAGGTATTTTTTTAATGAGGCATCTCCCGCGTCCTCCGCGAGTTTTAATAACTGTTTTGCATCGATAAAACCCATTCGAAAAGCAATTTCCTCCGGGCAGCTGATTTGTAAGCCTTGCCTGGATTCAACAGCCTGAACATACAGGCCGGCTTGAATCAGACTTTCATGAGTGCCTGCATCTAACCATGCCACTCCTCTGCCCAATACCTGGACCGAGAGTAATCCTTGTTCCATATAAATTCGGTTTAAATCAGTAATTTCGAGTTCTCCTCTTGGGGATGGCTTTAAATTTCTTGCGTAATTTGTCACTTCTTGATCATAAAAATAAATACCAGGAACAGCATAATTCGATTTGGGTTGCGCCGGTTTTTCTTCTAAACTGATTACTTTACCTGTATCATCAAAGGTGACAACCCCATATCGTTCCGGATCATTCACTTCATAAGCAAAAATGACCGCTCCATTTTCAAGTGCAGCAGCTGTACGCAATTTGGTTGGAATGGAAGAACCATAAAAAATGTTATCTCCCAAGACGAGACATGCCGAATCTCCGTTAAGAAAACCTTCACCGATTAGGAAGGCTTGCGCAAGACCTTCCGGTTTCGGCTGTTCGGCATATTCAAATTTCATGCCCCATTGGCTGCCATCCGAAAGAAGCCGTCTGTAAAGGGGAAGATCTTCCGGTGTACTGATTACAAGTACCTCTTTCAACCCTGCAAACATTAACATCGACAGCGGATAATAGATCATCGGTTTATCAAATACCGGTAATAACTGTTTGCTGACAACCCGGGTCAGCGGGTAGAGACGTGTGCCTTTTCCGCCGGCAAGAATGATTCCTTTCATTTGCTATCTTTCCTTTTATTTTGTCAATCGATTATTAAAAGAGAAGAAAAATTCCTTCTCTTTTTAAAATGATGAATCTCTTTCTTGATAGTTGGTATTTATCCAGGATGAAAATTCATCTTTGTCCAAAACAGAATCGACCCAAGCGGAATGATTCAAATACCATTCGATTGTTTCTTCCAATCCGGTACGTAACGCATGAGCCGGTTTCCATCCCAATTCCCGTTGAATCTTATTTGTATTGATATCATAGCGGAAATCATGACCCGGACGGTCGGAAACATATTGAATCTGGCTGGTATGCGATTTTCCGTCAGCCCTCGGGACCTTATCGTCAAGAATTTCACAGATTAATTGAACAATTTCAAGGTTTGTCGGCTGATTATCTCCGCCGATGCAATAGGTTTCACCGATTTTTCCTTTTTTCAAAATCAGGTAAATTGCTTCGCAATGATCCATCACATGCAACCAATCACGTATTTGTTCACCCTTTCCATATACCGGTAACGGTTTTCCGGTTATGCCATTTAATATCATCAAAGGTATAAGCTTTTCGGGGAACTGATAAGGTCCGTAATTGTTGCTGCAATTACTGATCGTTATGGGAAGGTTATATGTCGAGTAATACGCCCGAACCAAATGATCGCTGGATGCTTTGGATGCTGAATAAGGCGAATGAGGATTATAGGGTGTCCCTTCTTCGAATGCCGGATCGCCCGAATGAAGAGCGCCAAAAACTTCATCTGTGGAAATATGATGAAAACGAAACTCGCCGGGTTTATCTTTCCAGGCATTTTTTGCTGCTTCCAGTAATGTGAAGGTACCGATGATATTTGTCTGGATAAACGGCATCGGGCCTAAAATCGATCGATCTACATGTGATTCTGCGGCAAAATGTACGATCGTATCAATCGCATGCTCGACGAGAAGCTGATCAACCAATTCCCTGTCACAAATATCTCCCTGAACAAAGACATGGTTTTCAGGATGCGGCAAGTCCTCCAAATTTTCCGTTTTTCCGGCATAGGTTAAGAGATCTAAAGTTACGACTTTGACGTCCGGTTCACGTTGTAATAAATATCGGACAAAGTTTGAGCCGATAAAACCGGCGCCCCCGGTGACTAAGACATTTTTCATAAATAGACCTCAGCTTCTCGAAATAGTTTACCCTTTGAATCTTTTTCAGATAAAATTGGTTCGTGTCCCGAAATCGGCCAATCTATTCCCAAATCTCGATCATTCCATAAGATACATCTTTCGTATTGGGGGGCATAAAAATCAGTGGCTTTATAAACGAATTCGGCAACGTCACTTAAAACCAAAAAACCATGAGCAAAGCCGGGAGGTATCCATAGCATATTGAAATTTTCTGAGCTGAGGTTGGCGCTCACCCATTTTCCGAAACTCGGTGAACTACGACGTAAATCGACGGCAACATCGAAAACTTCACCTACTATTGCTCGAATCAATTTCCCTTGTGGTTGTCGAATTTGGTAATGTAGCCCTCTGAGTACATTTTTCGAAGAACGCGAATGATTATCTTGAACGAACTCCTGATCAATTCCGGCTTTTGCGAATTTATTTTTTTGCCAACTTTCAAAAAAGAACCCGCGTTCATCGCGATGCACATCGGGCTTGATCAAAATAACATCGGGAATAGATAAAGGTATAAAATCCATTATTAATATCCTATTTTATTTGTAATTTTAACTGGCAGCATAAGCATCGGCAACTTCCTCCGCACTCCCGGTCATTCTTACTTGTCCATGTTCAAGCCATAATCCTTTCTTACATATTTGTTTAACAGAATTCGGACTGTGAGAGACAAATACAATTGTTGTTCCGTTATTTAAATAGTTGCGCATGCGGTCCATACATTTATCTTGAAAATCTTTATCACCAACTGATAAAATCTCGTCTGCCAATAAAATATCGGGTTGAACAGCGGTTGCGGTGGCGAATGCCAGCCTTGCAACCATTCCGGTTGAATAGGAACGCAACGGAGAATGAATAAATTCTCTTAATTCGGAAAATTCAACAATACTGTCGTAAAGTTGGGTGACTTTTTCATTGGTCAACCCCAGAATATTTCCGTAAAGGTAAATATTTTCATGACCGGTTAATTCCATATTAAAACCGGCACCGAGTTCGAGCATTGGGAAGACTTTCCCGCGGACATATACGCGCCCTTCTTTGGGAGTTAGGACGCGGGCTATGGCTTTCAGTAAAGTACTTTTCCCGGCACCGTTTTTTCCCATAATTCCGATCGATTCTCCCTCATTAAGCGAAAGATTGACATGCCGGAGCGCCCAAAATGTATTGATCTTAATCCTTTTCTTTGCGATTTTGATAAATAACTCTTTCGTACCCGAAATGGGTTCGGAAGGCATTTTAAAGCATATGCCCAAATCTTCAGTTTGAATTGCAATATTTTGATCCATCAAAATTCTTATGCCCTATATGCAAATTCATTGGAATTTTTTGTAAAAAGCCACCATCCGAAAGCAAAAATAATTACGCCATAAATCAATCCACCTAACCATAGAGAAAGTTCCGGTATTTTTGCATAAAGCAACGGATCCCGAAATAAAGTGACGTAAATATACATCGGATTAAGTTGATAGATTCCGATCAGATGCTCCGGAATGATATTTACCGGATAAAACAATGGCGTTAGATACATCCATAATGTGATAATAACCGACCAAATTTGCGAAAAGTCATTTAAAAATGGGGTGATTGTTGCAACTATGAGACTTATCCCAACAACAAAAAGAGATAATAAAAATAAGACCGGAATGATCAGAATGACGGTCCATGAAAGAGCTAATCGATCAATTAAAGCAATCAAAATAAACGGAATAAAAGTTAGAATTAAATTGATGCCATTGATACCGATTCCCGCAAGAATATAAACTGTTTTCGGTAAATAAACTCTTCTCAGCATGCCAGCATTTGCAATAATTTGCATCATCGCTTCCGAAGTGGATTGAGAAAAGAATGTGAAAATCATATTTCCGGAAAGAATATATAAAGGATAGTGTGGAACATCAAATCGGAAAAGATTGGAAAATATGATTACAAAAACAATCATATTCAATAAAGGGTTCAGCATTGACCAAACTACGCCTAAATAGGATCGCTTATAGCGAGTCTTAAAGTTGGTATAAATCATTCGGCGCAGAATGTAACTGTTTTCTTTCAGCCCTTTTATTTCCTCAAAAAAAGAGTTGGTAAGTTTGGCTGAATCATATATTGGTTTTTGCGATAAATTTTCTTGCATTTTTTTCTTCTTTTAACTGAATAAATTATATCGTCATTTTAAGATCAGAATACCCGTTTATCCTTCCAAATTAAACCAATGAATTTGCGGGTCGTTTGTTTTGAACCAATTTGCTTGACGCCGGACAAAATTGCGAGTCCGTTGTTTAATCAACCGGATTGCCTCATCCAATGATATCTCATGATTCAAATAAGCGCTGATTTCACGATATCCGATTGCGGACATAGAAGGAAGCGCCGGCGAATAACCCTTTTCCAAAAGACCTGCGACTTCTTCAATGAATCCTTGCCGAATCATTTGATCAATCCGTTGATCAATTCGCTGATAAAGGGAAGAACGACTTCGGTTCAATCCAAGGATCAGAAATGAATAAGGACTTTCCGTAACTTTCCGTTGTTCGGAAAAGCGCTGTCCGCTGCCGAAAATAACTTCCAATGCACGAATTGTTCGTCTTACATTCCGATAATCGATTTTTTCGGCGGCTATCGGGTCCAAAATTGCCAACTTTTTATGGATTTCCATGGGACCGATCTCATTTGCCCAATCTTCAAGTACTGCTCGCATCACAAGATCGGCTTCCATGGTTGGCGGACTCCATCCTTGTAAAAGAGCCCGTATATATTGGCCTGTGCCTCCGACGACAATTACATTCTTTCCCCGTTCGTGGATGGAGGCTATTGCGTCGTATGCTTTCTGTTGGAATAAAGCCAGACTCCAAGTTTCATCGGGATCAGCGACATCAATCAAATGATGTGGAATACTTTGACGTTCTTCCGGTGTCGGTTTTGCGGTACCGATATCCATTCCCCGATAAAAATAGCGTGAATCTGCCGAAACGATCTCCGCATTGGCAATTTTGGCTAACTCGATCGCAAAAGCGGTCTTACCGACAGCGGTGGGACCGACGATTACCGTAACGGGAATTTTACTCGGATGCTGTGACATTTTCTATCCATTCCAAATTCGCAACATGATGTTTGTTCGAATCATACAGAATAGAAATGACATCGATTCTGTATTCATCCCGAAGATTATTTTGTAACATATAAAATTGAGCAGATTGAATCATATGAGAGAGTTTTAATGTGGTGATCGCCTGTTCGGGATATCCAAAGGAAAATGAGGTTCTGGTTTTTACCTCGGCAAAGATCAGTTGATGCGTTGTTTTCAGGATCAGATCGATTTCGCCGTAAGGGGTTCTTACATTTGTCGCAACCATTTGATATCCTCTGCGTTTTGCTGTTTCCAACGCAATCGATTCACCGATTTTTCCCAGCTCAATTTTATTAGTCTGCACCATTTTTCCTCTGGTCTATTCTATCAGAGGTTGATCTTTCTGAACGGCTGGCCGATTACCGTAAAAAGCAGTTCTGTAATTTGATCAATGCAGAGCAGAAAAAATAAATTGAGCTGATTTTACCGCTTCGATAGCTATCAAACCGTCAAATAGCGATTTCCACACTTCAGGGAGATAGTGCGTAGATTATAATTTGCTTATCGGATTCCGTTTAGGTCGGAATACTGACCGAACAGTTTCCTCGAATCGATCAATAACAGAAAAGAAAAGGAAACCTCCTTTTATGCGCGAAGTAGCAATTTTAGAAATCGGTCAAACTCCTGTCAGTGAACATTGGGATAAAAGTCTTCTGGAATTGGCAGGAGAACCCATCCTTCAAATCTTTGAAAAGACCGGCATTTCGACTGTCGACAGTATTTTCGTAGGGAATATGATGACCGGCTCTGCCAATCATCAACTTCATTTAGGAGCTTATATCGCAGACTGGGTGGGTGCCGGGAATGCTTCGGCTGTTCATGTGGAATCAGCCTGCAGCTCCGGAGGATCAGCGTTTCGGGCGGCATTGATGGCGGTTAGTTCCGGTGAAGCGGATACGGCGATTGCCGTCGGTGTTGAAAAGATGACGGATTCCCCGTCCGCTGAAATTACCGCGGAATTGGCAACCGCAGCGGATGCCGATTATGAACGAGATATGGGCGTCTCATTTGTGGCATTGAATGCCTTATTGATGCGTCGTTATATGGAAGTATATGGTTGGAAGAAAGAAGATTTTGCCGGATTTTCCATTAATGCCCATGCTAACGGAGCGCATAACCCCAACGCTCGTTTCGGTTTTCCGATTACACCGGAGGCATATATGAAATCCCCGCCGGTCTGCGATCCGATTAATGTTATGGACGCTGCCGGAATGAGTGACGGCGCGGCGGCGGTGCTCTTAGTCCCGGTTGAAAAGCTGATAAAGGGGAAAAAGTTTGTTACGATTGCGGGCTCTGCTGCAGCTACCGATACCATAGCTCTTCAAGACAGGCGGGATATGCTTTGGCTTTCCGCTGCCGAACGGTCCGCAAAAGAGGCTTATCGACAGGCGGGAATCGGACCTGCAGATATTGATCTGTTTGAAGCGCATGATGCTTTTACGATTATTGAAGCTCTCTCATTGGAAGCGAGCGGTTTTGCGGAGCGCGGACAAGGGCCATCTCTTGCGGATCCCGCAATCATCGGTCCGAAAGGCAAAATACCCCTCGCGACTATGGGAGGATTAAAATCTCGCGGTCATCCGGTCGGAGCAACCGGAATCTATCAAATCGTCGAGGCGGTGTTGCAGTTATACGGCTTATGCGGGGAAAATCAAGTACCCGGCGCAAAAATTGCGATGACTCAAAATATCGGAGGAAGCGGTTCGAATGTTTATACTCATATTTTGAAGATTAATGAACCTCGAACTTTTCAGAATAACTAAATGCTATGGCGATGACTGACATATTGCCGAATCAGAAAGGATGATCACATGGAATTCCATATATCTTCTCAATCCAGGATTCGTTATCAGTTCGATTCAGGTCTTTTCCGATATGACGGGAATGTAATTTTTGCTGATTTTCAAGCGGTCCGAGAATTTACTCAAAAAATCAATGATGTCCGCCTAAAAACGGGGAATCACGAACCGGTATACGCCGGATTGGTGAATTCACTGGGATTAATCGATGAAATCATGCATTATTTGATTGATCTTTATCGTGAAAACTACGTGCCGGAATTGAATCAACAGATTTATCGATGGCTGGAAGAGAAGATAGGCAAGGAAGCTCTTAATGAAACACTGAAGGCTTTTTGCGAAGAATTTCCCCCGTTGGATGTATATCAGGGAAAAATCACCGTTGAAGAGTATCTCGATGAAGTGAATCCTAAAGGAAAACTTAATCGTTATGAAGCGATTGAAGAAATGCTCTTGCTATGGATAACAAATCAGAATCCGGCGGCGATGAAGCCCTTGGGAGAGTTGTTTGATGACAAAGAGTTGGAAAACTCCACGGCTTATAACGACTTAATATCGGAAATTCAAGGTTGTTTTCAAATGCTTCCAAAAGTGGATGGCATGACCTTAGTGGATTTTCTGCTGGAACCGATCAAACAGCATCCCGATTCTTTATTTGATCAACTTGAGTTTATCCGCAGCCGTTGGGGGACCCATTTGGGCATTTTTCTGCGCCGGTTGCTGATGTCTCTGGATTGGATGAAAGAAGAAAGCAAGGCGCAAGGTGTCGGACCGGGACCCGTTGAAATTCCGGTGTATAACGACGGATCTCTTGAAGCAGGGGAATATGAAGCTTTCAGCGAAGATCGGGACTGGATGCCGCGGGTGGTGTTGATCGCAAAAAATACCTATGTTTGGCTGGATCAACTTTCCAAACAATACCATCGACCGATTACCAAACTGAACGAAATTCCGGAAGAAGAATTAAGCACTTTACGCGATCAGGGATTTACCGGTCTGTGGTTAATCGGCGTTTGGGAACGATCCAAAGCTTCCGCAAAAATCAAACAATATTGCGGAAATCCGGAAGCGCTCGCTTCGGCTTACTCCATTGCCGACTATCGCATTGCGGATGATCTCGGCGGCGAAAACGGATTTCGGGAGTTGAAGAATAAAGCCTGGCGCTATGGGATTCGTTTGGCAAGTGATATGGTACCGAATCATATGGGGATCGATTCTGAGTGGGTTTTATATCATCCCGATCGTTTTCTTTCTCTTCCCTACAGTCCTTTTCCTTCCTACACTTTTAATGGTCCCAACTATTCACCTGACCCGAATATCGGGATTTATATAGAAGACCATTATTACACACGGGAGGATGCGGCGGTTGTTTTTCAACGCGTTGATTATCCGACCGGCGATGTCCGTTATATCTATCACGGAAATGACGGCACCAGCATGCCGTGGAATGATACAGCCCAACTGAATTATCTGAATCCGGAAGTGCGGGAAACAGTTATTCAAACCATTTTGCAGGTCGCCAAACGGTTTCCGATTATCCGTTTTGATGCCGCCATGACATTGGCAAAGAAACATTATCAACGGTTATGGTTCCCCGAACCGGGGACGGGTGGGGCTATTCCGACCCGTGCCGAATTCAGCATGACCAAAGCTGATTTTGATAAAGCGTTTCCCATGGAATTCTGGCGGGAAGTAGTGGATCGGGTTGCGGCGGAAGCTCCGGACACGCTGTTATTGGCTGAGGCGTTCTGGCTGATGGAAGGTTATTTTGTCCGAACCTTGGGGATGCATCGAGTTTATAACAGTGCGTTTATGAATCTGTTACGGGATGAAGATAATGCCAAATATCGGATTCTCCTCAAAAGCACATTGGAATTTGATCCGGATATTCTTAAACGCTATGTCAATTTTATGAACAATCCCGATGAGAAAACCGCGGTAGAACAATTCGGAAAAGGGGACAAATATTTTGGGATTTGTACCATGATGGTTACCATGCCGGGGCTGCCGATGTTTGGGCATGGTCAGATTCAGGGCTTTAAAGAGAAATACGGTATGGAATATCGTAAAGCTTATTGGGATGAGTATGTCGATACGGAGCTGTTGCACCGGCATGAACGGGAAATATTCCCGTTGTTACATCAGCGTAGACGCTTTGCGGAAGTGACGAATTTTGTTTTCTATAATTTTGCGACCGCATACGGCAATGTCGATGAAAATGTCTTTGCTTATTCTAATTATGGCGAAGGTCATCATTCATTGGTAGTCTATAACAATCGCTTTGGGGATACCAAAGGGTATATCATGCAGTCGGTTCCCTTTGTCGTCAAACAATCCGACGGTGAAAAATACACCACCCAAAAAATGCTTTCGGAAAGTTTGCACCTTCATAACGATCCCGAATGTTTTGTCGTGTTTCATGATTCCGCCAGCGGAATGAACTATGTTCGGCCTTCTCAACAAATCTGGCGGGAAGGACTTTATCTGGAACTTTACGCTTACCAATACTATGTATTCAATGATGTATATGAGGTAAGGGATGATTCCGAAGGCACCTGGCGAAAACTGAACAGTTGGTTGAACGGAAGCGGCACGTTGGATCTCAACGATACCATTCAGGAACTGCTGTATCACTATGTTTTGGATCCCTATCGAAATTGTTTTAACGGACGAAAGTTACGCTGGTTATACGGTAAAATCGGCTTGGCAATGACCGAATCCGAATGGCTGGAAATTCAAAACGGCACATGGCCCGATTTTGAAAAATTGATGGATGCATTCAATATCTTTTATGACCTGAACCGCTCCAAAGAAGGCTTGTTCAACGTCTATTGCTACGGTATTAATGAATTTCTCACCGACCCCGAACGGAAGATGATTCCCGGAATGACTCGCTATAATGCCGCATTAAGCAAAATCAAAAAAGATATTACCGATTTTCCCGAACTTTGGATTGCGCTTTTCATCAGTCTGCAGCAGGTGCTGTTAGCGCGTTTTGAGAGAGGAGAAGTCGGAAGCGGGAAAGTAGAAAATATTCTTGATGACTGGCATTTATACAAAGCCCAAGAAAGAATCCTCACGGAAGCCGGCTTCACCGATCATCTTTCTGTCAGCGAACAAATCAACCTTATCCAGTGGTTGTATACCACTTTGGCGGATTTTCAAAAATGGGATCTCAAAACACTGGATGACCGGTTGAATGAGATGCTCAAATCCGACTTTGTCCGGCACGTCTTACGAACCAACACTTATCAGGAAGTCTTATGGTTCAACAAGGAAGCAGCGGAAACATTTTCAGTTTTGTTGGAGCTCATCGGTTTTTACGGAAATGTATTTGATCCGGCTGCATCGGCTTCCTTCCGGATTGAAAACCTGATGGTAATGCAAAAAGCTGCGGAAATATTTACGGAACGGGTCAGATCTTCGGAATATCATTATGACCGGTTGTTTGTCGAAATACCGGCGATTGAAAATCCGAACCGAACCGCACCCTCACAAGAGAAGCCGAAAACGGATCCGAAAAGCGCCGGCTCTCCCGATCCCGCAGATAAGTCGGAGCAATCCGACAACGCGAGCGATTATTTAAAGGGATGATTCTGGTCACCGGTGGAACCGGTTTCATCGGGCAGGCTTTGACTAAAAATCTGGTCTCATTAGGATATCCGGTTCGCTTACTGATTAACCCATCCGGCAAATCTCCGCGGATTCCGCGCGGGATCGCAGTGGATGTAGCGATTTCCGGTATCGATGATGAACGAAACCTGCGGGCGGCGATGAAAGACGTCCAAATTGTTTTTCATTTGATCGGAACCGAATGGAAAGGGATCGACGCCGAATATTCGACGGTGGATATTCCGGCGGCGAAAACAATTTCCGCGGTCGCTGCGCAAATGGGGGTCGAGCGTTTCTTTTATCTGAGCCATTTGGGAGCGGATAAAGCTTCCGCTTATCCCGTTCTGCAAGCGAAGGCTCTATGCGAAGCGGCTGTCATTGCCAGCGGTGTTCCTTATACGATTTTAGAGACGGCTCCGGTATACGGGAAAGGTGATCATTTTACGGAATCTTTTGCCCGCTTAGTCCGAAAAGTACCATTTGCGGTCCCGCTGCCCGGATCGGGAGAAACAAAAATTCAACCGATTTGGATTGATGACTTGATCACCTGCCTGCTGCTTTGTCTGGATGATTCCAAATCGATTCATCGAACGTTTCAGATCGGCGGGATGGAAATCCTTTCCATTCGTGAATGTTTGGAATTAATCATGGAACAAATTCAGGTTAAAAAAGGTTTTTTGAATATTCCGCCCGTATGGCTGCGCGGGCTTCTGATTGCGATGGAACAGTGGTTTGAAAAGGCACCGAAAATCTATTTTTGGTCGGATTATCTCGCGGAGGATCGGATCACCGCTTTGGATGTACTGCCGCGGGAATTTTCTCTAATTCCGACGCGTATGAGCCGGAATCTGGGCTATCTGACAGAAGCGTCCTAAGAAATATTAATAAGCAGTAATTATATCGAATAAGTATCTAAATAAGGATAATTATAAGAATTCGGTAAAAATTACCGAAATATTCCAATATTTTCCATTAGCGAGTATAATACAACAATCTTAATAAAGCCAGAAAGGCTGTTTGATGCGAAAACAAGCATTTAGTGTTCACGGCCACTTTTATCAACCGCCGCGTGAAAATCCCTTTACGGGGAAAATACCACAGGAACCCGGAGCAACCCCCTTCCATAATTGGAATGAAAAAATTTTAGCACAATGTTACCGACCGAATGCGGAAGACGGCAATTTCGGAAGGATCAGTTTTGATCTCGGTCCGACACTTGCCACTTGGATGGATGAAAATGCCCCAGACGTGATGAAGGAGATCGTTCGGCAGGAACGATCTTTTTATGAAGCGAACGGAGTGGGCAACGGCATGGCGCTTTCCTATAACCATACCATTCTGCCCTTGGCGACTCTCGACGATAAGATTACTCAGATTAAATGGGGAATTGCGGATTTTGAAGCCCGTTTTGGGCATCAGCCGCTGGGTCTATGGGCACCGGAAACGGCTATCGATTTGGAGACCCTGATGGTAATGGAGCAATGCGGGATCCACTATACCATATTGGCGCCTTGGCAGGCAAATACCCGTGTCGGTTTGGATACCTCCCGACCTTATTGGGTGGATCTCCCGCAGGAAAAGCGTATCGCGGTTTTCTTTTATGAAGAGCAGACCAGTATGCGTGTCAGTTTTGATCCCGATGCAACAGTCAACGCAGATCGATTTATGGATCAATATTTACTGCCACTTTATCCCGACAATTCGCGACGCGAACGGATGTATCTTATCGCTTCGGACGGGGAACTCTATGGGCATCATCAACCGCTGCGAAATAAATTTCTGCAATGGTTAACCACGGGCGCATTGGTTAATCGCGACATCGAATTAACCGTTCCCTCGATTTGGTTACGTGATTACCCGCCGGAAAAAAGTATCCGGATACGGAACAATACCTCATGGAGTTGTCATCATGGGATCAGCCGTTGGGCAAGCGAATGCGCTTGTGCGGAACACGGCGAATGGAAAGCACCAATTCGGCGGGCATTTGATCGTATCGCGAATATTGTCGATACGGAAATGCAGAAAGCGTTGGATCCGTATCATTTGAAATTGCTGGAATTCCGCAATGAATATTCGGCTGTGTTAACCCATCGGGAAACCGCTGAGGCGCAATTGATCCGGCTGACAGGGAAGACGGCTTGGGAAGAAGCGGAAAAAAATAAAATGTTAAATTTCATGAATGCCCAGTATGAACGCCAACGAATGTATACTTCTTGCGGATGGTTTTTCGGAGATTTTAATCGACTGGAATCGCAGAATAACATATTGTATGCTGCCAAAGCCATCGACTACACCGAAAAAGCAACCGGATTGGAATTTCGACGGTCAATCAGTCGGTATTTATCGAAAATCGAAAGTCACGATACCGGTTTGAAAGCCAGTACCATTTTTAATAACGCTTTCAAATCCTGCAATCCCGCTGATTCATGAGACTTTCCTGTTTACGGAGTCTGAGTTTGGAGGGTTATTTCGGGATATCCCCGAAAGTCTCATTTCATGATGCGAAGGGGGCCGATTATAATTTCATTGATGAAATGTTCGATAAACAAAATCTCGGCTTTTTTATGGATATTGCTTCTGTCGATTACGGTGAAACCCGTTTCGGCGGAAGACACCGGTCTTTGGCTGGATGCTGCCTTTCCGAAAAGTGCCGTCGAAACTCTCGGCTGGCAGGGAAAATTTGTTTCGAATAAGGTCAATGCCGATTGTGCCCTGTCACTTTCCGTTGCCGGTGCTCCTTCAAGTCCGGAAAACAGCCAAAAAATCCGGCTGGTATACGTGCTTGTCGCACCTTATCCCACTTCGAGAGATGTCGTATCGTTAAAAATGATCGAATCTTTTTGGACAGGAAAAGCTATTCCTTCTCTAAGTCAAATATTGGTTGATGCCGAGACAGACGCGGTTTTTTCCGCTGTTTGGGGAGAGCCGAATCGGGATCAGGTTATAACCCTTCCCGCGGACGAGATTCTTGAAACAGCTTGGAGCCGAGAGAAAACTTGGGCGATTATTCCGTTTGATAAATCGGATCCGCGGTGGAAGGTTTTGAAAGTCAATAATATCAGTCCGCTGGATTTCGATTTTGATCCGGAAACCTATCCCTTAACCGTAACCTGGCAAACAGAATCGTTGAAGGCTGATAAGAATTGCCAAATTCCTCAGCCGGCCGGCAATTTTGATCCGAATAAATTAACGACATTGACCCTGACGGGGACGACAGCCATGGTACGCCGGTTGGCTTATGCGATCGAAGATCAGGGGGCTGATTTTATCACTCGGAATATCGGACCGGTTCTCAGCCGTTCGGATTTCACCCATATCAGCAACGAAGTCTCTTATTATGAAGATTGTCCGCCGGGAATTCCGCTGCGGCGCGAAGCGAGATTCTGCTCCCTTCCTTCCTATTCGGCGGTTTTGAAGAATGTCGGGGCGGATTTGATCGAATTAACGGGCAATCATATTTTTGATTGGGGCATTGAGCCCTTCTTGTTCACTTTGGAACAATATCGGGAAGATAATCTGAAATATTACGGCGGCGGGAAGAATGCCGGGGAAGCGCAGCAACCGGTTTTCATCTCACATCACGGGAATCGGATTGCCGTTGTCGGCTGCAATTCCGTCGGACCGGAAAGTGTCTTTGCGACGGCTACCCAACCCGGCGCGGCTCGCTGCGATATGGATCGACTGTCTGCCCAAGTCAAAGAACTGAAGGAAGAAGGGTGGATGGTAGTGGTCACTTTCCAAAATTTTGAATATGATGACTACACCGTTCCGCCGGTTGAAAGCCATGATTTTTATGCGATCGCGGAAGCGGGTCCGGTCATTGTCAGCGGCAGTCAAGCCCATGTTCCGCAGGGATTCGCATTTATCGGCAAAACTTTTGTTCATTTTGGGTTGGGAAATTTGCTCTTTGACCAGATTTCCGATATCGAACGGGATTCGTGTTTTGATCGTCATTATTTTTATGACGGGCGTTACATCGGAAATGTCACCGAGACGATTCGACAGGAAGAAACCATGCAGCCTCGTTTTCTTCGTTCAAGCGAGCGAGCCCCTTTTTTAGAAAAACTGTTTGGCGTTTCCGATTGGACAAAGGTGTTTAAATGAAAAAGAAAAGAACCCTACCGGCTGTTTTATTGATTTACTTCTTGTTCGGCATATTCGCTTTGAGCGGATGCGGTTCTCAACCCAAGCTCAGCGCAGAAGAGACTGTTCGGGCATTTATCGATGCTGTTCGCGCGGGGGATATAGAGAAAGCTTCGAGCTATCTGGATGATCCGAGCGTTTCTTTGACTGTCCCGCAAAATCGGTTGGGAGAGGCGATCCGTCAATCCATGAAAGTGGTGTCGGTGAAAGAGAATAAAAATGATGAAACTTCTTCTCTCTTTACCGTTGATGTCACCTTGCAAATGCTGGATGTTTTGCAAGTGATGAGCCGTGCTACCATGTTATATCTGATGGATACCAAAACCGATCCTCAAAAGATCGATCCGGAAACTATTCAGGATGATCAACGGATGGCGGCGATATATGATACGATTTTGAAGGAAGATGAGAGAAACCCGCTGCCCGTCAAAAAGACGCTTTGTATCTTTACGCTGCGGGAACAGAATGGCATTTTGAAAATCGTAATGGATGAATCTTTGGCGAATACGCTTGAAGGAAACATCCGAGAAAATCTTGAAACGATTCGCAAGATTCTTCGGAATCAACAGGAGACAGAACAATGAAAGAAAAAGTCCCATGCAAAGTTTTGATTTTAGGTTCCGGCCCGGCCGGGATCTCCGCCGCAATTTACACCGCCAGAGCTCGATTGGAAACGGTTGTCATCACCGGTCCTTCTTTGGGAGGTCGGATTTCTTTGGCATCGGAAATTGACAACTACCCCGGCGTAACCGATAACCCCAGCGGCACCGAATTAATGAGCCGATTTATCTCACAAGCCGAAAAATTCGGGGCGGTTTTGGATTATGACACAGCTATTAAAGTCAATTTGTCCGGCCGTCCGTTTGAAATCGAGACGGAGGGGAAAATATATCTGGCAGAAAACCTGATCATCACCACCGGTTCCAGAGCGGTTACCATGTCCGTCCCCGGTGAAAAAGAATTAACCGGCTCCGGAGTTTCCTATTGTGCAACCTGCGACGGATTTTTCTTCAAGGATAAAAAAGTGGCGGTGGTCGGCGGAAATAACGAAGCGGTGGAAGAAGCTATTTTTCTGACCAAATTCGCTTCGTCGGTAACGATCATTCATCGTCAAGGTGAGCTGCGGGCTGATCCGATTCGACTCGAAAAAGCAAAGGAAAACCCGAAGATTCAATATCTGATGAACTCAACCGTCACCGCTGTGTTGGGGAAAGATCATGTCGAAGGCTTGAGAGTCAAAAACATGCTGACCGGCGAAGAACTGGATATGCCATTTGACGGCGTCTTTGTATTTATCGGTCAAAAACCGATCTCGGAATTATACGAAGGTCAGTTGGAGATGGAAAAAGGGTTGATCAAAGTGGATGACCGGATGCGGACAAAAATTCCGGGTGTTTATGCGGCCGGTGAAAGCGTCGACGGCTTTTATAAACAGGTGGTCGTATCCGCCGGAATGGGTGCGATGGCGGGTATTTCATTGATTAAAGATCTTGCCTGATCAGCAACGGAAGACGGAAAGGAACCAGATCATGAATCAACAAGCGGAAGCTTTTATTCAGCAGAAGCGATTGGTTGAAACTTTTTTAGCGCTTGTACGGGTGGACAGCCCCTCCGGTCATGAAGCGAAATTGAGTGACGCGCTGGTGAAAGAATTGATCAAACTGGACGGAGACCCGCATCAGGATGAAATCGGCAACATCGTCGCCTATTTCAATGGGAACGGCAGCGATGATACCGTTATGCTTTGCGCCCATATGGACACGGTCGGAAACGACGTGGGAATTCAGCCCATCGTATTATCGGATCGGATCACATCCGACGGGACGACCATTTTAGGTGCCGACGATAAATCCGGAATTGCCGTCATTCTGGAAATTCTGAAGGTTTTTAAAGAGCATCCGGAAATCAGCCACCCCGCGCTGGAAGTGGTACTGACCGTTCAGGAAGAAGTCGGGTTGGTTGGATCGTCCTATCTGGACAAATCGCAACTGAAAGCGAAATGGGGACTGGTTTTGGATTCCGGTGGAAGAATCGGGGGAATCACCGTATCCGGTCCGACCTCGCGAAAATATACGTTTACGATTCTCGGCAAAGCCGCTCATGCCGCCGTGGCGCCGGAACAAGGTATTAATGCCATTCAGGCAGCCGCGTTGGGGATTACCAAATGCCCGTGCGGAAAGGTCGACCCCGAAGTCGTGATCGGGATCGGCGTCATTCAAGGGGGCATCGCCACCAATATCGTTCCGGATAAAGTCGAAGTAAAAGCGATGATTCGCAGCCGGAATCCGGAAAAACTGGAACGATTCAGCGAACAGATGGAAAATTCTTTTCGGGAGGGATGTGAGCCCTTCGGAGCCAAATCGGAAGCGGAAAAGAGCGATTCTTATCAGGGGTATCTGCTGGATGAAAATTCCGTCCCTTGGCAAAAAACCAAAAAGGCTGCGGAATTATTGGGTTTTCCGTTTTTTACCGAACATTCGTTGGGTGGAACGGATTGCAATCATTTCAATCAAGCCGGTATCCCGTGTTGTTCCGTTTCCACCGGCATGGCCAATGAGCATATGAAGGATGAATATATCCGTATTCAGGATTTATATGACGCAGCCCGGCATGTGATTACCGCGATAACGATCGCATAAAAAGAGTTCGTTCGGAATTTTATCGGTCCGGCATCGCTTTTGAGTTGTGCCGGACCTTTTCTTTACCGGTGATGATCATATGGGCCTGCTTTTCGGTGTCACCTCCGTCAAGTAATTTGAATTTTTCGTGTTTGCAAAGAATATTTCCAGAGATCGATACTGTTTTGCTCTCTATGAATATATTTCAATAGTTTTCTGCTAATTGTCTCTTTTAAAAAAATTTAACAGCGTAGATTTGTTAAAAAGTGTCTGTTATCTATTAGTAACTATCATTTTAGAAATATTTTTTAAAAGATCGACGGTTTAAAAATCAGTGAAACATGAAAAAAGAGGTATACGAATTACGTCGAAAAGTTAAGTAAGCGGAGAATCTGTTTAGATTGTTTATTCAACAGGCTTACAGAATATAAGCAAGGTATTTTCATCTATTCAAAAACGAAGAAATGCCGATAAATGATGAATCGGTAGAGAAAAAATGTACTCGAAATAATTCTTATCAATAAATATTGGCGATATGAGTTGGCAGATTCTCTCATTAAATAGGTTTTTATTATTACAGAATAACTTGACAATACGTATAAATTACTTATAATATTTTCAAAGGAAAATAAATGAAACGAAAAGACCTAATTAAACTGTTGGAAAAGAATGGATGGGAGTTGGTTAGAAACGGTGCACAACATGATGTATATCGGAAAGGGAAAGACCAAGAAACAATTCCGAGACATTCAGAGATTCCGGAAATTTTGGCAAAAAAAATCATTAAAAGACGAAATTTGAAATAACCGGAACAGTCGGAGTTTGATTAGGCAATGGAGGAGGCAATTATGAAAGCGGTTTATCCGATCGTCCTGACGAAGGATGGTCAATATTATATTGTGGATGTACCGGATTTTGGGATCAGTACTTTCGGAAAAAGTATGTATGACGCAATTAAAATGGCACGGGATGCGATCGGCATCGCCGGGATCGATCGAGAGGATCACGGTGAAAAAATTCCGGAGGCGACATCGTTTGAGGAAATCGTCAAAAAAACCACAGAAGGCATTGTGACGTTAGTCGATGTCGATTTCGTTGATTATCGAAAAAAACATGAAAGGCGAGCGGTAAAGAAAACTTTATCATTACCGTCATGGTTGAACGAAGCAGCAGGAGAAAAAGGGATAAATTATTCTGCAGTGTTACAGGCTGCATTAAAGAAAGAACTCGGTATCAGCGAAAAGGAAATTGAAAAAGAGTATAAACAATAAAGGGTTGCATTAAATAAGTTGTTCTTCCGAGCGCGGCGAAGTCGGCAACCATACGATGAGGTTATCGATGGCTTGTCGACTTTTTTATCGGTAATCGTACCGGTTTCGCTGAATCTGCTCTCAGCTCACAGACCGTTGCTTGAATCTTTTGGCGGTGACCCATTCCGTCAGCCGGCTGAGAATTACTCCGCCCGCAATTATCAGCCCGCTCCTGAAGGTAACATCCGAATAACCGTTTCCCGCCGATAAATCCAACCAGATCCCGGTAAATACCTGTCCGATAAATGTCAGTAGGGTCAGATGAAAAGCGGAGATATGCGAAACGGTTAAATTGCAAAGCAACACAACCGTCACCCCCAGAACCCCTCCAAGAAAAATCCAAGGGCGGATCGGAAATTCAATGTTGAATGGATCGCCGGCACGCCTCAAAGAAGCTGCTGCCAACAGGATTGTGACCGGCAGGCCCACCAAATGATTTACCAGCGAACCACGTAACGCTCCGACTTTCTCCGCCAATCGGGAGTTGACCGAACGGGAAAGCACGACGGAAACACCCGCGGCAAACGAAACAATCACCGCAATGACCGCTTCCGTGACTGTCTGATCCAGCATGATGAAAACGCCGATCAGCGCAAAAATCAATCCGGGAATGGAACTCTTCAGAAACGGTTGCTTTTTCATCCCGAGCAGGCCGGCGGAATCGACGATCAGGGACATGACGGTTTGTCCCAGCAATCCCAATGCGACAATGCTGGTCATGCTGATGCGCCCGAATGCCAAGTTATTGAACACCGTGGTAAAGACACCGATCGCTCCGCCCAAATAAATCCAAAGCGGCTGATGCCCCCAGAGCGGCTTTTTGGGCTTCTGAAAAGCGCAAAGGATCATGGCAAACAGAGACCCGACCGCATGGATAATTGCCGCCGCCGGAAATATCCCGAATTCTGCGGTCAAATGCCCGTTTATGGATATCATGACCGCAAGCGTAATGCCGGTTAAAAGAGCCGCTATCTGAACCATTTTTCTGTGTCCCTAATCGAAAGCATATCAAATAAGCAGCGAAGGGAGTAGGACATTTGTCATGGTGTTTTTTGCGTTTTCTGATCTAATAGAGAGAAAGGGGAAAAGATATGAAAAAAGAGATCCCGACCAAAAAACATCTGGAGAAACTCGCGGAATATAACCTGCAAACGATCCCGCCGGAAAAGTGGATGAGTGTACGCTATCAGCCGGGTGAAGCCATCACCCGGGAAGGTGTTGAAATCGAAAACCTGGCACTGGTCATCGGCGGAATGGCGAAAGTTTATCGCACGGCACCGAACGGCAGGAATCTGATCCTTTGTTATTACCTTTCCGACGGAGTGATCGGGGAAATCGAATTGCTCACCCGGCGGAAACGTGCCACAAGCACCGTTACCGCTATCTCCGAATTTGAATGCATCGCGATTGACAGTGAAATCTGTGCCGCGGAACTGAAAACAAATATCCCGTTTTCGAACAAGCTTGGGACAACGTTGGCGGAAAAGTTAGAACGAAGCACCGATAATTATGTGTTGTCGGCGTTGTGCTCTGCCGAAGAACGTCTTTGTACCTATATTCTGCAGAACGCTCCTACTGGCTTGTTTCGCGATGTATTGACCGATGTAGCCTGTTCCGTCGGTACAAGTTATCGTCATGTCCTTCGTCTGCTGTCCGAGCTTTGTAGCGAAGGGATCTTACGGAAATCCGAGAGCGGATATGAAATTATGAACCGCGAAGAGCTGATCCGCCGTTCTCGGGCAACGGCCAATCAAAAAAGCGGAATCGTCAAGAAAGAACTCCGCTAACCGGCAGCCGAATGAAGGTACCGTTCAAAATTCCGGAAGTATCGCAAATTCTGTCCGAAAAGGTTTTTCCCGCCGGATCGGATGATCGAAACCCGTAAAAAATCCCCTCGTTGAAGGCTGAAAAAGAAAATGAACCCGATCGAAGACGGTTGTTGTGATTCGAACAGCCGGGATTTTTTATACCCGAACGGCGGTTTGAGGAAAACTCAGAGCGCTTTGCGGTGGACCATGTATTCCGCCCACATGGATGTGCCGATCACTCCGGCGTTGTTCCCCAATTGAGCGGGAACAATCTGGATCCTTTCGAGCGGGACCAAATGGACATGTTCTTGGATCGCTCTGCGCATGGGCGCAAACAGGATTTCGCCGGCCTGCGCAATGCCGCCCCCGATTACGATCCGTTCCGGCTCCAGTTGGACGATGGAATTTCCGATAGCGATCCCGAGGTAATATCCGGCTGTTTCATAGATGTTTTTCGCGATTTCATCACCCTTCAACGCTGCGTTGAAGACCACTTCTGGTGTCATCTTATTTAAGTCGTAATCGACCATCTCTCCCAAAATCGTCGTCGCGCCGTGCGCGATTGCTTTCAGAGCGGCGGCTCGAATGGCGGGACCGGATGCATATTGCTCCAAGCATCCGTGGTTTCCGCAGTTGCAGAGCGTGCCGTTGGGTTCGACGGTCATATGACCGATTTCTCCGGCCTGCCCGGAATTCCCCAGCACCAATTGTTTATTGATCACCACACCGCCGCCGATGCCGGTACCGATCGCATACATCACCATGGAATTGCAGCCTTTGCCCGCGCCGAATTCGTATTCACCCCAGGTGATCGAACGCACATCGTTGAGGATGAAAGTGGGAATTCCGATTCGTTCAGTGATAAAGGGACCGACCGGGATATTGATCCAATGCCCCGGCAGGTTGGTCACAAAAGTGGTATATCCGCGCTCGACATCCATCATTCCGGGAATACCGATCCCGATGCCGTCGATATTCATCTTTCCCAATCCGGATTCTTGGATCAGGTGTTCAAACAGATCGACCATCCGCAACAAGACCTCTTCATAACCTTCTCTGGCGAGTGTAGGGACGATTGTCAGGTTACTCACCGTCCCCGTTTGCGAATTGACGATGGCAGCCCGCAGATTTGTGCCCCCTAAATCACAACCGATGAAATTCCCCATAATATCCTCCGGAAGTATTTGTATACAGATTGATTAATGATGATTCTACCCGAAACTTCGTTTTTGATCGGATGCGGACTCGTTTCGGGGGAAAAGTCGTTCAGCCGGTGATTTCGGTATGATCCTCCAACTGCCGGTTGCGAACAGCCGCCCGGCAGATAACGCAATCGCGGCCGATTGTGCTGTTTTCGATCAAAGTGCAGGGTCCGATGCGGCTGCCGGAACGAATTACCGTTTCCCCGCTGATCCACGTATCGGGGTAAAGGGTCACATCGCGTTCCAATCGCACGGAATGATCGATATAAGTCGTCAGCGGATCGATCATGGTAACACCTTCCGTCATCCAATAGGTATTCACCCGTTTGCGCATAATCGCTTCCGCTTCGGAAAGGTGGACGCGGGTATTCACTCCCAAAGCCTCTTCCCGATCCTCCAACACCACGGCTTGAACCGTCTTGCCGTCCCGGTTTGCCAATTCCACCAAATCGGTCAGATAATATTCCCCTTTGGGGGATAGTGTGACGCGTTTCAACGATTCCCAAAGCCATTCGGATTGAAAGCAATACAGCCCCACATTACATTCTTTGATCGCCAACTGCTGCGGAGAAGCCTGGGCTTCCTCCACGATGGCTGCCACACTTCCGTCCGCGTTGCGCACGATTCGGCCGAAACCGTGGGAATCCTCCTGAATAATAGTTAACATTGTAAATATAGCCGCCGATTGTTGTTGTAAATCACAGACCCGCCGGATCGTCTCCGCCCGCAGGCAAGGCATATCCGCATAAGCGACCAACACATTTTCCGCCCGGCCTTTGGCGTCTTTTTCGGCTGCGGCGACGGCGTTTGCGGTACCGAGCTGTTCTTGTTGAACGGCAATATCCGCTCTGCCTTCCACGGCCCGAATCACCTGATCCGCTCCGTGACCGGCCACCACGATCGGCCGGAGAGAGGTAACTTTGGCGACTTCATCCAAAATGTAATCGATCATCGGCTTTCCCATGACCGGGTGAAGCACTTTGGGCGTGGCGGATTTCATGCGGGTTCCCTGCCCCGCGGCCAGAATAATCGGGATAATCGACATAGCGGCTCCTCTTTTTTTTATAAAGTTCGCATACGGGTTATTTATGTTTGGGGTCAAATCCGATTTCCGATCGTTGGCGAAAATCTGATTCGCGCGGATTTCCGGCGGCCTGCTCGGTTCTCCATCCTCCGCCGGCAAACGTCAGCGGCAGATCAAATCGGTCATACGGATGACATCTGCCAGGTATTGTACATCATGAATTCGGATTATGTCTACGCCGCTGACAATTCCGGCTGTTACCGTTGCCGCGGTCCCCATCAGGCGCCGATCGACCTCTTTTTGCAGATAATGCCCGATAAAAGATTTTCGGCTGGTGCCGAGTAAAATGGGATAACCCAATTTTTTGAAAGCGGCCAAATCTCTCAAGATATCCAGATTTTGCTGCGGCGTCGTCCCGAACCCGATACCGGGGTCCAGAATGATTCGGTTGCGTTGGACCCCGGCGGAAAGGGCATGCGTCGCCAAGCTTTCCGCCTCCCGCAGGACTTGCGGCATGGTTTCCGCCTCCTCGGAGAGAGGCTGCCAACGCATCAGAATGATCGGTGCGCCGTTTTCGACGGCGACCCGCGTCATTGCAGCATCCTTCAATCCGCCGCCGACATCGTTTATCCAGTCCGCACCGGCGTCCAAAGCGGCTTTCGCCACCGCCGCTTTGCAGGTATCAACCGACAAAAGGGCAGCGGGAAAACGCTCTCTCAGCCTGCGGATGACCGGAAGCAGCCGCTCCCGTTCCGTTTCCGCCGTAACGGATTGAAAGCCGGGACGGGTGCTTTCCGCTCCCACATCCAGAATATCCGCACCTTCTTCCAAAAAAGCACTCGCCTTCCGCAGTGCCGATTCCAGCGGATCTCCGGCGCCTTGCAACAGCCCGTCCCCTGAAAAACTGTCCGGCGTCAGGTTAATAATGCCCATCAGGTACGTTTTCACTCCCCAACGGATCACCTTTCGCGATAAATCCAAAGAAAAAGGCAGTTTTCGGACGTTCTCCTCCGGCGCCTCCGCCAACAAAGTTCGCCAATCTTTCCCCGTTTGCGGATCCACTTCGTCGGGAATCAGCTCACAGAGGGGTTGCAACACGAAACGGCGCTTAATCATCTGCGGATGGGGAATCGTCAGGTTATCGGATTGATAACACAGATCATCAAACAGCAGAATATCGAGATCGATCACGCGCGGTCCGTAGCGGAACGTCTCTTCCCGCCCCATTTTCCGTTCGATCCCTTTCAGGTAGGACAACAGGCTTTGCGGCGGTAGCGTCGTCTGCGCTTCCCAGACCAAATTATAAAAATCCGGCTGATCCGAATATCCCCAAGGTTGCGTTTGATAAACCGGAGAAGTTCTCAGAATCGAGACGGCCGGCGTTAACAACTGACCCGCGAGCGTCAAATTTTCCATTCGATCGCCCAAATTACTTCCGGCTCCGATAAAGACTCGATGCGTTTCCATCAGGCAAACTCTTACGCCGAACAGGCTTGAACAAAAGCGCGGAATAACTTCCGTTGATCGGGCCGGTCTTGCATCCTTTCCGGATGCCATTGAATGCCGGCGACAAAGCGTCGATACGGCGCTTCAAAGGCTTCCGAAATTCCATCCTCGCAATATGCGGCGGGACGAAAACAGTCCGCCAAACGGTCGACCGCCTGATGATGATAGGAATTGACCTTGAGACTGCCGGTTTCGTAAATCGCCCGCAGCATTGTATTCGGCAGCAGCCTCACCGGATGCTCCGGAACCGAGTCGGACGGCGCATCCTTCGGACGTTGATGGAGAAGCGCATGGGGGCATTGGGAAGGAATGTCGGTAATTAACGATCCGCCCATGGCGACATTCATCACCTGTGTCCCGCGACAAATGCCCAGCAGCGGAAAATCCTTTGCCATTGCCAGGCGGGTCAACTCGATTTCGATTTCATCTCTCTCTAAATTGGGAACGGATACGCTTTCATGGGGCAGACCGCCGAACCGTTCGATCGCCACATCTTCTCCGCCGATGAGCAATAGCCCATCGAACATGTCAAAAATCAACGATATGTCCCCGAGGGGGAATTCGACGGGAATCAGAAAAGGAATTCCGCCTTGGTTGAGAATTGCGCGGGTGTAATGGGTATTCACCTCATCGATTCGCGGCTCGGCAGGGTTGTTCGTGAGCTCCTGATTACACACAATGGCTATCAGCGGGGGTTTGCGGTTCATGCATCCGTCCTTTCGAAATCGGGTTTGAATAAAAAAACAGGAGTGAATGGATCCACTCCTGAGGGTATCGATTTAACGAAAAAATCCGGTAAAAAGACTAAAACTTCTGTTTTAAGCGGGCGCTCTTACCGCTGCGATCACGCAGGTAATATAAGCGGGCGCGCCGTACTTTACTGTGGCGTTCGACGACGACTTTATCGATTCTGGGGGAGCGGGTGAGGAAAGTTCGTTCCACACCGATGCCGTTTGATGCCACACGGCGGACAGTGAAAGTGGAGTTGGTCCCGTTGTTATGAGTATAAAGGACAATTCCTTTAAATTCCTGGATACGTTCCCGGTTCCCTTCCTTAATTTTCACATGGACAGACACGGAATCCCCCGGCATCAAATCGGGAATATTCGGGTTAATCGGGGCTTCAATGCTTCTCAAAATATCAGTCATAATTCAATACCAATCCTTGCAAAGGCTGCTTCAATTTCAGCGCCCAAACGACGCGAAGCAAGATTATAGCATGATCTCCCGAACCTGTAAAGCGGATTGTAATATTTCGGGGACAGGTCTTTTGATGCAGCCTTAATTCGATGAAAGTTTCGAATCGTTTAATAAAACTTTTACGAGCTCATAAACAGTTGTTGACGGATCATTCGATCCGGGATGAGAAGGATGATATTCTTTCATCAATCTTTCCGCATTTTTAATGGCTATATCACTTTTACATCGTAGCCTATGATACATACGATCATCGTTCTTTTTATATTCGGTCTCTAAATAATCACTCAACTTTTTTATATATGATTTTCGATCCATTGAGGTATTTAAATACTCGAAATGTAAAATATACCAAAGCTCAAAAGCCTGGTTTGAATAGGCAACACGCATTTTGTTTTTACACGCCAAATGAATGGCTTTTTCGAAATCTGCAACAGGAAAATCATCTTTATCGAAAACACACCAAACCTGATCATAGTTCTCTTCTTCATGATCTTTACGATATTGTAAAGCGTGTTCTACAAGACTCACTGTATTTTTCCCGGTCCCTTCGACCTGAATTTTCAATCCCGGAACCCTGAATTGCTTGAAATATTGAGGTTCTGTCTTCGTTCCTTCGCATACAATCAGAATCCGTTGGTGGACTTCTTTGTGGTTAACCGGCCTTTGAAAAGATTTTTTCGACCGCGGAGAAAATGGTTCGCTACGCTTCATCTTGGTGATCTTCCCGTTCAAAATCCATTAATGTCTCTTTAAACTCACCGAAAATCGGGATGGCTCCGTATCTCCCTTGTAAATACTCGCTTCCGAAAGATGCATCATTTCGTACCTTTAATTCTGCCAGAGAATAAAGATGGCTTGATCCTTCTTCATCCTTTTCTACAAACCAAATCTGATCACGCCGAAACAACTTGTTCGAAAGCAGGTTTGTATCATGAGTTGCAAATATAAGCTGAGCATGATGCGGATTTAATTCTTTGGAGTGAAACATACTGATTAATTTCCGCGTCAGTAAAGGATGTAAACGGGCTTCGATTTCATCGATAAACAGGACCTTTCCTCCGATTAAGGTATCAATAATCGGTCCGGACAAATAGAACAATTTTTGTGTCCCTTCCGATTCATCGGTGAGATCAAATTTCGTTTCCTCAAGGACTCCGTTTTCGCAAAGCTTCTGATGAATCGGTCTAAAATTGATCAGCTCACCACCCTCTTTTATCTGTTTTGAGAAAAAATCTTTTAACTCTGGGGGTATATTCTTTGGAAACAATCCCGATTCAGAGATCTTTGCTTTTTCGGTAATGATATTATCGATTCCGACGTCAAAACTGCGGATAAACTGAATAATTATTTCACGATAGGTTTCATTTTCTGTAAAGACCATAGTTGTGAATCCGCGATAACCGGTATCATCCAATCCCGAAATCACGTTAACCGACAGGAACCAGCCCAGAACTTTTGCGGCAATTTCATTATTAAATTGTGCAGCAACGGAAAGAAAAAGCGCATTGGGGCGAGTTAATGATATCAGGGCTGTTTTATTGCCTTTAAAGGCGCGAGAGAAAGAAAACTCGCTTCCGTCACGGGTGAACAATTTCGATTCTTTCCCTTTCGGAGAATAAAACAACCACTCTGTCTCCACTTTTTCTGTCGTAATTTCAAAACCGTAACGATATCGGATATCATCCAAACGGAAAACGACTTCAAAATAAGAAGGGCTGTATTCCGTTTTTGAATCTAAACGAAAGGGAGTGGTATGAATCGGTTCATCCGTCAATGATTCTTTGGACGAATTTAGGATGAAATTCCTCATTAAATTAAATGCCCGAATTAAGTTGCTTTTTCCGCTGGCATTTGCCCCATAAATAGCTGCACTGCTAAGTAGTGTCAAGCCTTGCTCGGCTTGAAAAGTATTATTTTCATCAATCTCGGGATATTTTGAATTTAATTTCGCTGCGACCATACTGAGTGTCACTGGATCTTTGAATGAGCGATAATTCCCAACAGTAAATTCGATTAACATAAAACCGCCTTTGTAATGCAAAATAAGCGATAAATTTGTGATAATTTCACATATAATCACATTATATAACATTAATTTGTAAAGTCAATACGGAATTTATCGTTTATACACAACGAAAATTTTCATTTTCTTTATCAGTTATGATATTCTGTCTGCTGTTTCTGAGGAGGAGAAAAAACGCATCGGAGAGAGAATCATCGACCGGGTATCGATCTGCATTCTGATATAGATAAGACTGATTAAACATCGTAGGTCCGGCTGATACCGATGATCAGAAGGAAGAATATGTTCAATCAATCAATTATGTCGCAGAATTCTATTTTCAGGATTTAAATTTCCCCAAATGAACCGATGATCTGCAGCTGAGTTTTTTAGATTGATATTGTTTATCAATATTAATTTATTTACTCAAAATCAACCGTTTTGAACTTAAGCGTATTGCAGTTCTCCTTAATAATCTGAATTTTATCTTCCGAGATGCCTCTCGGAACTTCAATATCAATCTCAAGTGTAACGGTGGCTTTTGTATCGACGTCACCGGTTAGATGAGTTAACACTTCTTCTGAAATATTACTGGCATCCCTTCCCAAGCGCTTGGGGTCTAATTCAACTGTGGCATGAAATCTGTGAATTAAAGTCTTTTTCCCCTGTTCCGATTCCCCTTCATTGGAAGATCTCCCAATAAAATCTGATCGATCATTGACAGAATTAGGTGATGATTCGGCCGAATTATCATATTCGCCTTGTCTCAACCAGGTTTTTTCCGTTTTTTCGAGTTGTTTTTTAGCAATCTCGGGCTTTACCAAAACACTTTCATGATCGATCGAAACAGAAGGAATGCTTCCGGTAACCAAGCCCAAATAGGTTCCGTCGCTTTTGATGGCAGATGCATAAGCAAAATATTCTTCCCAATCAGTGGAATTGACGCCGTTTCGGATTGTCTTGATTAATACTTCTTCATCTCTCAGCCTGGGAAGGTAAAGATATTGAGCCAGGTATTCCCATAACTGATCGGTATGAATATGATTTTCATTCTTCCAAAGCCAACGATCCAATTCTCTACGCAAGAGAGCCGGTGCCCAATCTGTAATTAATTGCTGTTCTATTTTTAACTTTTTGGATGCCTGGCTTACCAATTGATCACCGTTTTGTAACCGGTAGATTGTCCAGTGGATCGGATCGGTACCTTCCTGCGTCGGAACAAGTAAAAAGCAGAAGGTCTCGGACAATTGTGCATTAATTCTGTTATCATATTCACGAATTTGATTTTCCACTTCGCGTTTTTGGTGAGAATCCAGATTTAATTGCTCTTCATCTTGTTGAATGGAGGTCCAAGCTAACCAATTCCGTACCGCATTCTCCAAATCGGGTAGACGATCTCCGTTTGCAGCCAGAAAGATAAGCATATTACGATAGAGTCGAGGAATATTTCCTCTATTTTCAAGAATATCTTGTGCAACTTGGATTGCATCACTTTCTTTGGATTGTTTTCGCTGTACGGAGGAAGGATTCAATATGACCAAGCGACATGCTTGTTCATCGGGTACATCACCGCTGTTTTTCGGAAAAGCATGTACGCCGGCGAAATCCCCTCTATCATTCCGAATGGAAGATTTCATCCGTTTAGTAATTTCATCTTCAACAATTTCAGGCTTGTGTTCATATTGGGCGGCTCTGTCGGAAGCGATTTTTTTGATGGTCGGCCGAATATCAAACCAATAACGGGTTGATTCAGAAGAGAGATAAGTCAACTGTTCCGATAAGCGCCGAAGTGCGTCCCCAAATACAGACGGCTGTTCGCCGGGTTGAACACACCCCAACTTAATGCGGACTTCTTCTATCCCATGGATTTTTTCCGAACTGGCTGAGGGAGCACTGCCGAAAAAGATGGTTCTGGCTACCCGCCGGCAAGCAGAGTAGCGACCGAGATTCGGATTCTCACGGTCGAGTTTCACCGGCTGGCTCTGAGGGCCGTCAACATCCTTATCGATGACCGCACCCCAACCTTCCGGGAGATAACGCGTGATTTCGGAACGGACATCCATCGAATCCAAAGGAACGGTGCATGGCATAATCAGTAGTGAATTGTCCCGACTATCCCAAAGTCGATAAATAACCGCCGCCATCATGCGAAGAACACCCCGAGTACGTTGAAAACGTTCGAGAGTGGACCAATCTTCGTAAAGGCGGTCAAACAACTCCGGATGAATCGGGTAAGTGGCAATCATCCTTTTTTCATAATCCATTTCACGGCATTCCGTTGGAAATTCGGCGCGGTTGACCTGATACATCTCGGCGTATTTACGACAAACCGCATCCCTTGCGGCGTAATCCGCTTCCGAAATCGGTTGGAACAGTCTTCGCCGGACAATTTCAAAACTTTCCGTTGAGGAAGCCGGCTTCCAAACTGATTCCACTCTACCGAATACATTCTGAATTCGTTCGAGCGCGGCTTTTCCTCCTTCGCCGCCTATTTCAATATCCGATTCCGGTATTGCCGCAACGACCATTGTGTCCGGAACGGCTTTCGCGGCTTCGGTCAATGCCTGTACAAATGTGATATTGGAATCAAACGATCCCCCGGGAAGATTTTCCTTTCCGTATAATTGACGCGTATAAGCGACCCATTCGTCAATCAATACCAGAACAGGTCCGAATCGTGCGAATAATTCGGTCATTTTTTCGGAACCCGGACTGATCCCGTCTCGGTCTTCCTTTGCGACAAGTTCATAAGCTTCGCGAGCTTTGCCATTGGCATCGCCGATCTGCCAAGCCATTTCTCCCCATAAAGTATGAACTTGAGTACCGTCCGCTTTGATTCTCACTTCTGAAGGGCTGAGCTGCGTGCCGACCAAAACAGCCCGGGAGGCTACCGGCAAATCCAATTCGCCGCCTTTTAATCCGGTGGGGACCAACTTTTCCAATTCCGGTACTTGTGCGGGTTTAATCTGTCCGCCAAACAGATGGAACAAAGCTAACATCGAATGGGTTTTTCCGCCGCCAAAATTTGTTTGAAGCTCGACTACCGGATCTCCGCCGGCGGAAGACAGTCTTAACCAAGCTTGTGAAAGAAGCCGGCTCAATCCTTCCGTTAAATAGGTCCGTCTGAAAAATTCGACCGGATCCCGATATTCCGGTTCGGCTTTACCGCTGATTACTTGAAACAAATCGGCGGCGAATTCGGCTTGTTGATAACGCCCGGAAGCGACATCATGATGAGGCATGACAATCTCTCTCCAGGGTTTCAATCCCGCCGGGACACCGTTTGACAGATTTTCCGTTGATTTTTTAAGTTCCCGTTTGGTTTCGTCTTCAAATCTTTTTCGCATCAGCTCATGTCGAAGCGCTCGAAGTTCTTCCTGTCCCGATCCACTAACCATTTGCAACAAAAAAACCATTGTATCCAAAGCCCGAAAGGTTTCATCCGCATTAAAAGGTTGTTGGTGAGCCCATTTGTTTCGTATTTCGCGCAACTCGCTGACATAGTTACGGCCGGTGTGCCCCAGTTCTGTTTTGAAAACCTCGTTCCAATTTTCCCACATGATCATCAGAAGCGCTTGGATATCCAGCAAGTCAAAGCGTTCATCGGGCGAACCGCTGCCCGAGAGGGCATTAGAACCGGCATTATATTGCAATACCTGTTCGATTCCGTCAGTCCACCAGTTCCCTTTGTAATATTCCTTCAGTTCCCGTCGGATATAAGGTGCCAAGCCTTCCTTTAAAATATTCAAGCCTTTTCCGATATTTTCGATATTGCTGCCAGCCATTTTTCCCTCTCGCTTTTTATTTATTTCTCTTCCGAAATCTTATAACAGGCTTCCCTGCACCAATTTTGTTTGGTTACCGGAAAGATCTTTTAGACGTGGCCAGGCAATAATCAACATGTTATATGCCAATGCCTCCTGTGTCCATCCTTTCCGTTCGCAAAGTGTGTACAAACGGTAAGCCAGATCTCGGATTGTTTCCCCATATTCTGCTAGATCCCCTAACAAGGACCCGGCTGCGGTTTCGCCTTTCTCATCCAAAGTGCGAATTAAATATTGAGTCGCTTCCCAAACCGTTACCCGTTTCATTACGGAAGGGTCCCAGTCTTTTGCTAACTCATCCCGTCTCTTGAGACGCACTGTTCCGGCTCCGGCTTCCAGAGAGCCGGCATGGGTTAAGCGTTCGATGCCGGTATTCTTGGCTTTCGAAAGTGTTTCGGCGATCCCATAAGGTCCGGCTTCATGTCCATATTGTTCAAACCAAGCCAATGCCCATCTGGAATCCGGATCATATTCGCTTTCCTGTTCCGCCAGGTATTCATCCAATGTCCGGTTGATCAGCGCCAATGCGGTATGGACACTCATTGGTGAACCATTCGCTTCCAAAACTGCTTTATATCGTGAAAAGACCGCCATCCCGGGTCCAATTGTTGCTTGGGCTAAATCGACCGGTGCAATATTTCCTTGTTGCAGGCGACGTAGAGCAGTGGGCAGTTCCTGGTTGAGCAACGCCAAAAATTCACGGCGGCTGATGGAAGGAGCATTTTCTGCCCGCGGCCGGCAAACCAAAACAATTGAGGATGCCAGTGCGTTGGTCCCTATTCCTACACTGCGGTTCACCAACTCGGTGCGCATTGGCCAGGTTCCGGTAATTTCAAAATCACTCGCCAATAGACCTTTTAACATGGTCTCCCACCCGGTCGAAACCCGCACGTCGGCCGCCAGGGAAGATTCTTCTGATTGATCCTCTTCTTTGTGATTTTCGGATTGTTTAAAAGCATAAAAAACGGTCACCGGGTAATTGAGGATGGTGTTTTCCCGGAAATTATGAAAAACTGTTTCTAACCCTTTCTCGAAGAATTGTTCTGCATCATGTTTATTCCCCTTAAAACGGTAGGGTGTCGCGACCAATTCCTGCGTTTTGGGAACCAATATGGAGCGAAACAATTCAGGATAGATCGTCCTTAATGACTGCCGCAACCAGATATAGAAGTAATCCGAAAGATCGGCATAAGCGATATTGTCATAATAAGGTGGATCGGTGGAAATCATCGCCGGCGGGAATTTTTTTAATTGCTGGGCGTCAGCTTGTTCGGCAATGCCGGGCAGGCTGGCGGGGAGTGCTAAAAGCGATTTGCGGACCCACTCCACCATTGCCATCCAACTGCCTGTCGACTCGCTCAGCGGATTGCCTTCGGCAAACCCCCATGTCATCGGAATTGCCTGCCGGCTGAAAGTATTACGTATTATTTCACGAGAAGTACCCCACGTACAAATGGCAGACCAATAATCGCTGCATTTGTCCACCACAAAAGACAGGTAGGTTGCCACCGCATTTGCATAAGCTTGCGGGTCGGCATAATGGACAAAAGATGCATTTTTCAATATTAGTTCATGTGTTTCTGCGATTAGATCGCAGAAAGTCGTCAACGCTGTCAACTGTCGTGCGGAAAATAAATCCCCGAAAGTTTCCATTCCGTATAACGGAACACTGACCCGGCATTTTCCTTGAAGCTCGGCTTCCGGTTTCCATTCCGGGTGAATTTGTTCGACGACAGACTCCTGTTCGGGATTCGCAGGTAAATAAATTCGCCCCTGTTTCCCCTCCGCAACAATTGCCATTAATTGGGTATTAATTTCTCCGCCTTGCCCTTTTTCACGCACATAATTGAGAGTGGATGAAGTTCCGCAGGCGATGCATCGAACGCCATTCCGATTGACGGTCCCATCGGGCAACGGATTGGCGCCTGATTTGATCCGGAAATTAATTGCTTTTTTAGTGCCATTTCTTGAAAGAAAAGGTTCCGCATGATATTCATTTCCTTTTTTTACCGAAAGAGAGAATGTATTAACTAACGGCATTTGAACGCCGCAAGCCGGATTGGGGCATTTTACGGTTCGCGCCCAAAGCCAAGCGATAATGGTTAATTCATCTCCGGATTTCAGACCCTGATCGCATAAATCCGGTCGATCGGCAAGTAATTCAGCCGTAATTAGATACTTCGGATAAAGGTGCCCAATCCTTTTTTTGGCTTGCTCCAGCATCCATTTCCCGTAATAATACACATCCTCCGCCAACCCTTCGGTCCCTTTCCAGGTTTTTTTCAATAAGGAGCCTTGTCTTTCACCGGAGTCCGGTGGGTGGACGGGGGAGGATCCGGCAAATTGAGGGGGGATTTCAATCATGGCTTTATTGATCAAAACCGCCACCGGGTTCAGATCACTGGCATAAGCTCTTAAGCCCAAGCGCTGGGCTTCGAGAGGGATCGATCCGCCGCCGGCAAATGGATCCAATACGGGGGGCGCTTTGACGGCCAAAAATTCATTGATCGCGTGTTTTCCGATCGGGACTTCACAGCCGAGATCGCGGGCGACGCTGCGGGCGATTTCCAATTTCGCGGCATCCAAGACTCTTTCATTTTGAGAATTTTCCCATTTGACCAACTGTTCGAGGATGGAAAAAAGCCTTTCCCGTTCCCGATTGGCGGATGCTTCATCCGGCATATATTCCGCTGGGTCATCCACCAGTGAAGCCCATAGCACTGCGCGACTGGTGGACAATGGTTTTCTTGACCACCATAAATGAAGCGTGCTGGGATGACCGTGACGGATGGACTTTTCACGGGCTGATTCACGATTAATGGTTTCCAATGGTAATGATACTTCGATCAGTTTTTTTCGATATGACATGAATAAATTCCTCATTCCGTTGATTTTGCCGAAAATTTAAAAAATTAAAAAATCAGGAAGGAACTTACGGCTTCTTTCGATTATTCATAATAAATTATAACGGTTGTCTTGAACCGAAACCCATATTAGAAACGCGCAATATCCTATTACGAATCCGGATATTCAATAATCCTGTATTCGTTTTACTCCTTTTCCTGTTTCAGAAGTTCTTTAATTTTGTAGTTGACGCTTGTTACCGCAAAATCCGGTTCCCGGCGGAATGGACGGGAAACGTAATGAATGTCTTTTGCTTTCGCGATTTCACCTTCGAATACTACTTCTACGATCACCAAAAAATAATCTTCCGGCTTATTTAATCCGGCTAAAATTTCATTTTTGCTGACAGTGATCGTTTCTTCGCCGAAAATCCGCCCTTTTACTTCGATGAATCGTAATTTACCGCTGTCGGGAATTGCGGATTCGATATCCCATCCCATATTTTCAAGATGAACATCCATCGGCAAAAACCCCAGTTCTCGTTCTTTTTCGAACACGGCTTGCATGGCGGCTTCTTCGACCGCTTTTTTCTGTTTTGAGAACAGATCTACGGTTGATGTCTTCTGCCCCTGCAAGCGACTGACTAATCCGGCCGGTAAGATCAGTGCCACACCTAAAAGCAGCGGCGGTTGCGGAGATAAACAACGGGCTTGTTCCAATTCTTTACATCGATTATTTAGACGTGTTTCGAGTTCATCCGCACGTCGTTTTGCCAATTCCGAGTTCAAACGGGCGTTCGGTTTACCGGATTGCTCTTGAGCTTTCAGTTCCTGGGCGCGATGATCCCAATAACTGATCTCCTTGATCAAACGATCGTGAACGGCTGCCAGTGTTTTTGTCAACAATTCATCCCGTTGTTCTTTGGTCTCACGAACCATTTGCGGAATAATGTTCTGGATAGCATAGGATACAGCGATTTCTTCCCAGTTATATTTCAACCAGTCTTCATTGAGGATCGGCTCGATCAGTGATCTCATCTCTTGCGGAAAAGGAGCGTAATTCAAAAAAGGAGCCGGACCCGCAAAAGTTTTTTCCCCGTCTTTTGATATTTCGATAAACTGCATTTGACGAGCGACCACATGCCGCTTTCCACCGGCTTCTTCGCTTCCGTCGCAGATTGATTCTTCAAGGTAGAAAAGGAGTCTCGGGAGTTCGCTCGAGTCGGCTTGATCGATTAGAATAGCGCCCTGCTTTAATAAGGAACGATAACGCTCCAGGATAAGGTCGATTACGGTATCCATTAATGGATGCCCCGGGCAGAGAAATTCAGCAAGCGGTTTCCCCGGTTGGTTGGATTCCTCTTTATAAAAAGTTATCCGTTCGTAGCGGTTCAATAAGGTTCCGCGCCCCGTTTCGAAACTGCGATTGCGAATAATGGAGGGAACATAAGAGATTTCATATTGCCTGTCTTTCCGCGGATAGATGTTGCCGCCTAAATGTTTAAATGCGGCAATAAAGAAAGTTTCAATGAAGTAAGGTTGTAAGCGACGGGCTTCTGCACGCTCAAAATCTTGACGGATTTGCTGAACTTGAGTGATATCCATGGAATCACGCGCGAGCGCACGATCTTCCAGCAATTCTTGACAATGCTTACGATCGACCAGGTTGTCCACCGCATGGTTTAATTGATCACGGACATCCGGACGATCCCCGTAACGAATCGCTTCCAGTAATAAATCACGCAGGCTGGTTTCGCGGAATAATTTACCTAAAATATCAAAAATGCCATCTCCGAGTACCCGGCGTTGTTCTTCGATTTTTTCAAGCAAACGGGCGTAGACATCTCCTTCGCGTGTTTCCGCCGCCACCAAATTCCATAAATGGCATACTTCCGTTTGGCCGATTCTGTGGATACGGCCGAAACGTTGCTCGATACGAGCCGGATTCCATGGCAAATCATAATTAACCATTAAATGAGCTCGCTGCAAATTAATTCCTTCCCCCGCAGCATCTGTTGCCACCAAAATCAATACGTCTTTATCTTGAATGAAAGCATTTTGAACTTTTCGTCGTTCTTCCCGCAACATACCGCCATGAATGGTTACGACAGCTTCAGACCGACCCAATAAATTGCGAATTTTGTCGGCAAGATAGTTGAGTGTGTCTCGATGTTCGGTGAAGATGACGATTTTTCGACGATGTTTATCCGAATCGAACATCTTGTCGTTTTCTTGAAGAATAAGAGAGAGTTCATGCCATTTTCGATCATTTCCGGATCGCCGGACCTGATCCGCCATTTTCTCCAACCTTTTTAATTCATCGATTTCGAGCTCAAGTTCCTGAATTGTCCTGGAAGCCGTTGCCAGATCAATCAGTTGTTCTGTATCTTGTTCCTGCTCATCGTCGGGTGCGTCTTCCAAATCTTCGATCGATTCGGAATCTAACACAGGAATATTTTCTGCAAAGTCAAACTGGGCTTCCTTCCCCCTTTTCAAAAGTCGCTCTTCTCTTAACCGGCTTTCAAGGCGTTCGCGGCGACGCTTTAAAGATTGATAGATTGCTTCCGGGCTGGAAGCCAATCGCCGCTGTAACATGGTTAATGCAAATCCGACCGTCCCTTTCCGATTCGTTTCAAGCGTATCCGCACGATTAAATTCTTCGGAAACATATTTCGTCACAGCTTCATAAAGGGCAGCTTCTTGATCGGATAGATTGTAATTAACGGTGTAAGCTCGCCGTTCCGGGAAAAGCGGTGTACCGTCAAATTTAAGGAGTTGCTCCTTTACAAGCCTGCGCATCATATCGGAAACGTCAATATTATGGACACCTTCCCGATATCTTCCTTCGAATCGATCGGGATCCAAAAGTCCCATAAAAAGTTGAAAATCCTCTTCTTTTCCGTTATGAGGCGTAGCGGTTAACAAAAGTAAATGACGGGTCCTGGCTGAGAGGAGCTGTCCTAACTTATAACGCTTAGTGTATTTGATTTCTCCCCCGAAAACGGAAGCTGACATTTTATGGGCTTCATCCACTACGACCAAATCCCAATCCGTTTGAGAGAGCTTGGTTTGAATCGTCTCGTCCCGGCTGAGTTTATCTAAACGGGCAATTACCAAAGGCGTTTCTAAAAAAGCATTGCCGGTTCTGGCGGCTTCCAACTTATCGTTAGTCATTATCTCAAAAGGCAACTGAAATTTTTGCCATAATTCATCCTGCCATTGTTCGGTCAGATTGCCTGGCGTGACAATTAAGCATCTTTGTAAATCACCTCTTAAAAATAATTCCTTGATGAAAAGACCTGTCATAATCGTCTTCCCGGACCCGGGATCATCCGCCAACAAAAAACGAAGGGGTTGCCGGGGCAACATTTCTCCATAAACCGCTGTGATTTGATGCGGAAGCGGTTCAACCCGAGAAAGATGAACGGCCAGCCAGGGGTCGAATAAATAAGCCATGCGGATGCGATATGCTTCCGATACTAAACGAAATAATTCCGGATCGGCATCAAAGGACCGAACCGTTCCCGGAGCGATTATTTCCAAATTGTTTTCCCGATCACGGAAAACCAGCTCACTCCCTAAAATTCCATTTGTTCCCCGAAACGTAACATTAACGATATTCGATCCGTACCATTGAGTACTGAGAATAGTGACGGTATCATTCGGCAGAATGCCTTTTACTTGGCAATTCGGTTTTAGATTTTCAAGTTTATCCATATGAAGGTTTGGATCCTGTCTGATGCATTCAGTTATTTCTTTTGATCAAAAAAACTTAATCATTCCCGCACCCTGCTGTGACGGCAAGAATCCGGTACGATAGATTATGAGTAATTATATACTCAATCGGACATCCTTTCGATGCCAGCCTCGGGGCGGAACGCCCGCGCGGATAACACTTCTTCCGATCGGGAACGGCAAAATCCCATCTTTGACAGACATTAAAGAAAAAGAGGCCGGAATTACTCGTAATCAATGAGAAAAAGGCCTCTTTTTCGTTGCTGAAAATTGAGTACTGCAACTCAGGATTTTGTCATAGCAATCACCTTTCGCATATGACGATTGGTATTGATTTGATAGTCAGTTCTAAAGCCAAAAACCGCATGCAGCGTGTCAGTAAATTCATTTCTGGAATAAGTCGGGACGAAGCCATCCCCCAGGATTTCTAAAGCATTCATCTCTCGCAAACCATGAATGATTTCGCATGCGGTAAACCTTTCATCAAGCTTTTTCTCGAGGAATCTAAAAATAAGCAAGGCGAGAAAACAGGTGGTAAAGTGCGCAGCAATCCTCTCATCCCGTTGGAGATAGACCGGGCGAGCTTTGAATTCAGTTTTCATCACCCGAAAGCAATCTTCTATTTCCCATCTTCTATTGCTCACCTTTATAATGCTGGGAGCATCATCTTCCAGATTCGTACATATTGCA
>Ga0116163_1000248_pt1 | contig 40480 bp, 34 predicted proteins | sample AD_UKC107_MetaG_FD_89889 | JGI IMG/M metagenome (GOLD analysis project Ga0116163, IMG submission 89889) | Active sludge microbial communities of municipal wastewater-treating anaerobic digesters from Hong Kong - AD_UKC107_MetaG | ecosystem: Engineered > Bioreactor > Anaerobic > Digestate...
AACCTGTTTTATCCTTCCCCTGAACTTCTCAAGTGTTTCAGCGAGAAGCGATTCATCGGGAACATATCCCGTATCATCGGAAATGACCTGTCCTTCTATATCGTATGTATCCGTCAGAAGCCCAAGTCTGAACCGCATGACATATTCCTTTTCCTGATCCTTCATATACTCGAGGATTCTGGTTCCCTTTCCCACTCCCATGATGAGAACGCCTTCGGCAAAGGGATCCAACGTTCCCGAATGACCGATCTTCTTAGTTCCGAGTTTCCTTCTGAGCCAGTTAACCATATCATGTGAAGTGGGGCCAACTGGTTTATACAGCGGAAGAACTCCGTTGAGACTGTTCAAATCAATCCTCCGCCTCTTCCTCATCCTCTTCGTGTTTGATGTTCAGACCATCAAGGATCTGCTGCATCTTTACACTCTGCCGTATCCCCTTATCGTAAATCAGTCTGACTTCAGGGGTATGGAATATCTTGATCTGTCTTCCGATAAATCCTCTGAAATAGCCCGATTTCTTGGCAAGTGTGTTAAACACCGCCTGTGCCCTTTCCTCATCGTTATCCGGATCAAAAATACTGACATATATATTTGCATAACTCTTATCCTTTGACAGCTCAACCCTTGTAAAAGATATGCGTTCTTTTGGGATTGCCGGCTGTTTCCACCCATCAAGCGCCTGTGGCATAATTCTCAATATTTCCGCTTCTATCCTTTCTTTTCTGAATACCTTTGGCATGTTATCACGTCCTCTTTCTCTAAAACTGCTCTTTGATTATATCATTCATTGACCTTTGAGCCAAGACCTCTTTTGAGAAAGGCGATGAGCATTTTCATATTTTCCCTGATGGCACTCATGTCCCCGAGGTCTGCAAGCTCATCAAAGATGGCGTAATAATTGGAGAAGATATGCGAGATCATCTTTTCCACAAACTCATACGAAAAAGCTTCAGAAAAGTCGCCGGCCGCATACCTCGCCTGAACAATCTCCTTAAAGGCATCCACATCCTCGAATCGGTATTTCCCGTTTATCTTCCTGAACATCGCACTGTCTTTGTCGTTGATGACCCGGTTGAAAAACCGGATATAATCTGAATTTTCGTGTGCAAACCGGATGGCGAGTTCAAGCTGAATCTCGAGGATCTCAAACATATCCGCTGTCATCAACTTCTGCCGTATGGCAGGATCGGCGTTGCTGTTCATAAATTCGATCTTCTTGTTCATCACCTTCTCGATGATGAAAAAAAAGAGTTCCTCCTTACTTCTGAAATGATAATAAAAGGTTCCCTTACTGATCCCCGCCTCCCTGATGATCGTGTTTATGGAGGCCTTTTCATATCCGTTTTCGGCTATTTCCCTTACGGCGGCCTTCTCAAGGTCATCAATACGCTCAAATTCTCCTCTTAACATATTCATCAAACCTTCCGCATTCTTAATTTTCTGCTCATTACCGGAAACAAAACGGCGAGCAGCACTATATGATACACCATCGCCACGGCCCAGGTCAGGTAAATATTCCCCGGAAGTCCCAGTGCCTGTATCGTCACAATCCTGAATACCCAGTACGTTGGCAGGATATAAAACGGCCACTGAAAGGTCTGTGGGCTGAACAGCGAGACCATCGGCAACATCAGGAGAATGAACCCGAGACCTTTTATCAGCGCTATTGCCGAGTTCTCATTCTCTGCAAGCGTCCCGATCAGAAAACCGAGAAAGATCCCGAGAACGGAAAAAGCCGTAAAACTCAGGAACCATGAGACGAGGTTGATGGTAAACCCGAACAGGATCCAGTAGATGACGATAGAAAACACGAAACAATAGATGATCGTCTGAAACATCTTTGAAAAGAGATAATCGCTGATGGTAAGCGGGGCAACGGATAGAGCCTTGATCATTCGCGTCTCCTTGTCCATGACGATGATAAAGCCCGTCATCATCCCGGATATCGAAAGGACGATCATCGTCAGGAGACTGGAGATAAACTCCTGCATGTTCGATTTCTCCTTTCCGAGACTGTCGACCTCCCCCAATCCGTCCGTTCCGGCAACGGCAACGGACACGATCATCGGAACAGCCGTCTTCAGCGCATCCGATTCATTTCCCTGAAAGATCACCCGAACCTTCCCGTCTGAATAATCCACACCAAAAACAGCATCATTTTCCTCTACCCGGCTGTTGACCGCCTTCAGGCTCTCAAGTCTTTCAGTCCTGAAAAATTCGCTTAGATGCCGTTCCATCTCGACGGGCAGAGCGGGGGAGATCACGAGGCGCATGGCGGTATCATCCACCGTCGGCATGAATAGCAGTTTAACGATGACGGTAAACAACAGCGGAGCGGCAATCATAAATTGTATCATCCTGTTCCTCGTTCCTGAAACAAAGTCCTTCATCATAAGGTTTATGATCTTTTTCATTGCACTCACCTCTTTTCCTTCAGCAGATGCCTTCTTGTCACGGTCAACGCCAGGAAACAGAAGATCAGCATCTCTATCGACATGATCAGCATCGGCCGGACAAGCATCATCCAATCCCATCCGGGTTTCATCATCGCATCGACGGTAAAGATCACCTGATAGGACGGAATGAGTTCCATCCCGACAAATCTGAAATTAGGATTCATGTAGGTGAACACCGGCAGCGACATGATCAGCATGAAGCCGAGCATGATATACATGAAATCCGACAGAGACGAGAAAAACTGTCCCAGCAGAATCCCGATGAAGGTGATCAGAAACGCCACAACACATATCAGAAGGAGAAGCGCCACATAATTAATCCCGAAGCCTATGGTGAACAGGCAGAAGGCCAGTGTAAACACCAGTGCCATCATCACGTTGAGTGTCGCCTTTGACATCAGATACGTCATCGCGCCGGCGGGAGAAACTCTATACGCCGTAATGCTCCGCTCTTTTCTTTCCTGAAAGATCATCGTCGTTCCGAAGAGAAATCCGAGCAGGATGACATCACTCGCAAGCAGCATTGGAACCATCCGCTCCTTCAGATTCAGATCGGCGGGATATTCATTCAGAGACTGCACCTCGATTCTTTCAAGATCATCCTGTCCCTTAAGCGAATCAAGAAAAAATTGCATGGCAGCTCTCGCACTGTTTACCGTTTCAGTCCCCTCATATCCCTGCTGAATCACCGTAAAGCCGTTATCGTCTATGATCAGGCCAAGGGCCGTCCCCTTGTCCATCTCCTTGTCAAAATCCGCTCTGGAAGTATAGACGAGTGCACCCGACTCCATCGTGGTGAAAATGGCCGAATATTTTGCACCGGTACTCTCATCGAGGATCACCTGTCCCGCGAAAGGGGAATTCAGCTCTTCGGGGATTACAAAATTCACCATCAGAATATATGCAACGGCAACGATCGCAGTGATCAGAACTATCCCGTTACGCATTGCCACCGTCATGTCTATCTTCAATGCATGGATGAATTTTCCCATTTACATCAACTCCCTCCCGGTCAGTTTGATGAATATCTGTTCAAGCGTTGCCTCCTGTGAATGAACCGTGATGATATCCTTCGTCTTCATCAGCTGAGAGAGATTGTCCTTTTCATGTCCTTTATCGAGGAAGAATATCTCTGATTTCACAATCGTTCCCTCTTTGTACTCCACCTTCACCGATTTCGTTCCATACTGCAACTTCAGATTCTTCGGCGTGTCCATCGCCACAAGTTTTCCCTCGTTGATAAAGGCCACTCGGTCACAGAGCTCTTCGGCCACAAACATGTTATGCGTCGTCAGAAATATCGTGTTATTCTGCCGTTTTCTTTCCCTGATGATCTCCTTGATCTCCCTCGCCGTTGCCGGATCAAGACCTGAGAGCGGTTCATCGAGGAAAAGGATCTCGGGATTGTTGATGATGGCCCTTGCGAAGACGAGTCGCTGCTTCATCCCCTTTGAATAGTCCTGAGCCTTTTTATTTCTGGCATCCGCAAGCCCTACCCGTTCGAGAATCTTATCCGGATCATCCGTCTTCCGACTGAACAATCCGGCATAATATTTCAAATTCTCATAACCGGTCAGTTTCTCGTAGACATTCGGAAGTTCAAACGAGACACCTATCTTCTCAAAAAAGCGCTTATTCAGATCTTTCAACGAATCCGAATCGTAGGTCACCGCCCCTTTCTGAAGCGGCAGCAATCCGATCAGAATATTCTGTACCGTACTCTTTCCCGCCCCGCTGGGTCCGAGAAAACCAAAAATCTCTCCCTTTGCAATCTCAAAATTCACCTCATGAACGGCATCGGTATCATTTCCGTTGTAGTGATGCGTCAAATTCTGTACCCTTATCATCTCTGTTCCCCCTTTTTATCTTCATTTATTTTAGACTTATTAGTATAGACCCGATAGTCTAATCATATCAGAAGAATATTTTTTTGTCAACCACCAGGTCTAAACTTCATGGTCTTTTATCGTTATGAAAATAATTTTCTCATTTTTTCGACGAATACATATGCACCGATTAAAATTATAATGTATCCCAAGGAGGTTTCATATGAGCGATTATATCGAAGAGATTCTGCAAACGGTTATCAGAAAAAACCCGCATGAACCGGAATTTCATCAGGCCGTGAAAGAAGTTTTCGAATCGATCAAACCCGTTCTCGAAAACAACGAAAAGTATATGAAACAGGCCATTCTTGAAAGACTCACAGAACCCGAAAGAATGATCACCTTCAGAGTGCCCTGGTTGGATGACAAGGGAAATATCCATGTGAACAGGGGTTACCGAGTAGAATTCAACAGTACACTCGGACCCTATAAAGGCGGATTGCGTTTTCATCCCTCGGTTTATTCGGGAATCATCAAATTCCTTGGCTTCGAACAGATCTTCAAGAACGCATTGACCGGCCGGCCCATAGGTGGTGGAAAAGGCGGAAGCGATTTCAATCCGAAAGGAAAATCGGAGAATGAGGTGATGAAATTCTGTCAGAGTTTCATGACCGAACTTTACCGACATATAGGATTTCAGACGGATATTCCGGCGGGAGATATCGGTGTAGGGCATCGTGAGATCGGTTATCTCTTCGGCCAGTATAAAAGGATTACCAACACCTACGAACCCGGATTTCTGACGGGAAAAGATGTCAACTGGGGCGGCAGTTATGTCCGAACGGAGGCAACGGGGTATGGACTGATTTATCTGATGGTCGAGATACTCAAAGATAAAAAAGAGTCCTTCAAGGGAAAAAAAGTCATCATCTCGGGTTCGGGAAATGTGGCCATATACGCAACGGAGAAGGCTCAGCAGATGGGTGCGGAAGTCATTGCGATGAGCGATTCAAGCGGATATATCGTCGATCATGAGGGGATCAACCTACAAACCATCAAAAGGATCAAGGAGGTAGAGAGGGGTCGGATCAAGGAATATGCTGAAGAACATACAACGGCGAGATATTTCGAGGGCAGCAATGGCATCTGGACCGTAGAATGCGATATTGCCCTGCCCTGTGCCACTCAGAACGAACTGGATCTTGAAGCGGCAAAGGGGCTCGTGGAAAACGGTGTCATCGCAGTAGGCGAAGGGGCCAACATGCCCTGTACCCCTCAGGCCATCAGATATTTTCTGGAAAACGGTATCCTTTTTGCACCGGCAAAGGCTGCCAATGCAGGCGGAGTTGCCACATCCGCACTCGAAATGACACAGAACGCCATGTGGGAATCCTGGTCCTTCAGAAAGGTCGATGAAAGCCTCGAAAAAATAATGAAGAACATCTATTTCCAGTGCAGGGATAAAGCCCACGAATACGGCTCGGAAGACAACTTGGTTGTGGGGGCCAACATTGCCGGATTCGTCAAAGTGGCAAATGCCATGATCGATCAGGGGCTGGTTTAGAATCCGATCACCGTTACATTTTTTCAGGTGGGTTATCGTTAGGATAAAATTTAATTTCAACAAGCTGTTAATTTGCTCACTAATGGGGTATAATGAGAAAATGACATTTTACAGAGGTGAACACGTTTGGATACCTTGGCTGAAAGACATACGGTTTTCGTAGTTGACGATGCACCATTCAATCTGATCATCATCTCAGACATATTAAAGGACAATTATAAAATAATCACCTTTGAAAGTGGTGAAGAGGTTCTGGATTATGTTGAACCCAATCCGGTTCCGGATCTTATCCTGCTTGATATCATCCTGCCGGGCATGAACGGGTATGAAGTCTGCCAGAAATTAAAAGAAAATATAAAAACGAAAGATATTCCGGTTATCTTCCTTACCTCCATAAGAGATCAGGGAAATGAAGAAAGAGGATTTAAACTCGGTGCGGTAAATTATATAACAAAGCCTATCAACCGGGCCATCCTTCATGCAAGGGTGGATGCCCAGATCAGGCTGAAGGAAGCCAGAGATTTTCTACATGACAAGAATAAATTTCTTGAAAATGAGGTAAAAAAACGAACGAAGGCAACCAGACTCGCTCAGAAACTGGTCATCTTCGCACTGGCTACACTCTCTGAAATACGGGATTACGAAACGGGAAACCATATCAGGAGAACCAATCTGTATGTCAGTCTCCTCGCCTTACAGCTATCAAAGACCTCAAAATACAAAGATATTCTGACGGATAATTACGTCAACCTGCTGTACGAATCGGCCTCTCTTCACGATATAGGCAAGATAGGAATCAGCGATACGATCCTGCTTAAGCCAGGCAAGCTGACAACTGAAGAATTTGAAATCATGAAGACACATACCACAATCGGAAGGGATGCATTGCTGAAAGCGGAAGAGAATTTTAATTCAAAGGTGGCGATGCTTCAATGTGCCAAAAGAATTGCCTATTCACATCATGAAAAATGGGATGGAAGTGGCTATCCCGAAGGACTCGGCGGTCAGGAAATTCCACTCTGCGGACGAATAATGGCGGTTGCGGATGTGTACGATGCCCTGAGAAGCAAAAGGGTATACAAGCCACCGTTTCCTCACAAGAAAGTGAGCCGAATGCTCATTGACGATAGCGGAAAACATTTTGATCCGGAGATCATCGAAGCCTTCCTGAAAATAAGCAACAAATTTGAAAAGATATCAAACAAATACCAGGATTGACAACCTCCGGTAATTCTGATAAGATAATCACCGGGAGGCTGTGTATGAACAGATTTTGTTTTCTTACAGACAGGATAACGATCGATACGGCTCTGTACAACAACACAAGAGATGAATCATTGTACAGAGCCGAAAGAATAGAACCATGAAGGGATTCATCGTGGAATAGACCGTATCATGCAGATTTATCCTTGTTGCATGAGTTTTTTTGTGTGTTTCATGATGTTCAAATAAAGACTATTACTGAAAAATAAGGCTGTGAGCAATGTTTCGCTCACAGCCTTTTGTTTTTAAACACTCGACAAAGCACTAAAGCAGAAGGCGGATGTATTTCATTCATCTTCTGCTTTTTTTATTTCAGGAGGAAAATAATGAGTTTACTGGAAATCAAGGAATTATCACACGGATTTGGCGACAAGCAACTGTACAGAAACGCGACACTTGCGTTGAACAAGGGGGAAAAGATGGGAATTGTCGGGCACAACGGCTCCGGAAAAAGTACCTTGATCAAAATATGCACGGGAAGCATCATTCCCGATAGCGGCCAGATCATCCGGCATCCGAAAGTCAGACTCGGCTACCTGGATCAGTACGCCATGATAGATAGAAACCTGACGATCAGGCAATTTCTTAATTCAGCCTTCAAAGAGCTGTTTGAGATAGAAGAGCGACTGCTCTCACTCTATGAAGATTTTTCTGATAATCCGGTACAGAGGAAGAAAATGACACTCTATCAGGAGTATCTCGAAACACACAATTTCTACACGATAGAAACGGAAATCGAGCGGGCGGCAAACAACCTCGGTCTGACGGCTATCGGCATGAATAAAAAGATCTCTGAGATCAGCGGCGGACAAAGGGCGAAGGTCATCCTTGCCAAACTGCTGCTTGAAAAACCGGACATACTGCTCCTTGATGAACCGACCAATTTTCTCGATAAAAATCATATCAACTGGCTAACTGAGTACCTCGCGGGCATTGATCAGGGATTCATGATCGTTTCTCATGATCATGAATTTCTTGAGAGAATCTCCAACTGTATCTGTGATATAGAGAACGGCGAATTCAGAAAATATCCAGGCAATTTTTCGGATTTTCTGAGGCTGAAGGACCATCATCTCGAAGACTATCACAGGCGATATGACGAACAGCAGAGATATATCAGGAAAACGGAGGAATTCATACGCAGGAATATCGCAGGGATCAAGTCAAAAAATGCGAAGGGAAGGAGAAAGCAGCTGAACCGGCTTGAGCGTCTTGCACCACCGGTCAGTTCAAGAAAGGCACCGGTCTTTGCATTCAATACACTCACCGGAACGCATGAGCCGCTTCAGGTCAGAAAATTATCCATCGGATACACACATCCGCTGCTCAAGAATCTTGAATTCAAGGTCAAGGCCGGACAAAAAATAGCCATCACGGGATTTAACGGGATCGGAAAATCCACATTACTCAAGACGCTGATAGGGGAACTCACCCCGCTCTCCGGGCACTGTCTCCTCTCGGATAAAATTGCTTTTAATTATTACGCACAGGAACTCGTCTGGGCGGATCCCGAATTAACCCCACTTGAAACGGTTTCATCAGCCTATCCGATGATGCAGGAAAAGGAGATCAGAAGTCATCTCGCGAGATGTGGCATCCTGAAGGAACACATGCAGCAGCCTATTCGGACCCTGAGCGGGGGGGAGCAGACAAAGGTCAAACTCTGTCTGATGACACTCTCTCCGAGTAACTTTCTCATCATGGATGAACCGACCAATCACCTGGACCTGAAGGCAAAAGAATCACTGAAAGAGGCCTTCAGTCGATTCGAAGGCAGTATCATCCTGGTTTCCCATGAGGAAAGCTTTTACAAAGACTGGGTGGATAGGGTCATACACATCCGATAAGTCGTCAAAAACAGAAAAAGGGTGACTTTCATCACCCTTTTTCTATCTGAAAATCTCAGTCGCCCTGTCAAAGATGCCGTTCAGCCAAGCGAGAGCGGTTCCGTAATTTGTAACGGGGACACCGCTTTCTTCACAGAACATCAGACGGGTCTGCATTCCCTTCCGGTTGAGCATACATCCCCCGCAGTGAATCACCAAATCATAATCCTTCAGATCGACGGGAAAGTCTTTTCCGCCGATGACCTCTATATTCAGATCCCTGTTCAGTTTCTTTTTCAGAAGTCTCGGCAGTTTAAAGCGTCCGATATCCTCACAACTGACATTATGCGTACAGGCTTCGGATATCAGGACTCTTGAACCATCTTCAAGGGTATTGAGGGATTCCACCCCTTTCATCATCAGGTTCAAGTCTCCCTTCTGCCTTGTAAACAGGATAGAGAACGATGTGAGGGGAATGGCTTCCGGCACGATCTCAGAAACTTCCTTAAAGGCTTGAGAATCCGTAATCACGAGATCCACCTTTTTCAGATCTCTGAGAACATCGGCGAGTTCCACATCCCTGACCACGTGGCATTTAATCCCGTTATCGAGACAATCCCGGATCATCTGAACCTGTGGCAGGATAAGTCGGCCTTTTGGGGCTTCTGAATCTACCGGAACGACCATCACGACATTGGCCCCGTAATCCACAAGATCCCCTATAAGACTGGGATCCTCAGCCTGAGTCTGAAGTCTTTTAATCAGCACTTCCTTGAGCTGAAAGATATTTTCTCCCGTTTTCGCAGAGACGAACGCCGCATCCGGATGCAATGTTCTTGCCTTCTCAAGCTGTTCAGCCGAAACCGTGTCTATCTTGTTCACCACTTTAATCAATGAGACGTTGAAGCGTTTAAAAAGCGCCTTTGTCCTTTCAAGCTCAGCGTCTTCAGGTTCGGCCGCATCAATAACGTACAGGCCAAAATCCGTTGAGTGCATCATCTTCTGCGTTTTTTCCACCCTCAATGAACCCAGTTCGCCAAAATCATCAATACCGGCCGTATCGATAAATAAAACGGGCCCGACGGGGATGAATTCCATGGCTTTCTTTACGGGATCAGTCGTTGTGCCTTCAATCGGTGAAACGACGGAGATATTCTGCGAGGTGATGGTGTTCATCAGTTGCGATTTCCCCGCATTTCTCCTGCCGAACAGGCCTATGGTAATCCTGTTTGAATTCGGCGTCGTTCTCATATGCCGCCTCCTTCTCCTTTGTAATACCGCTCAAACAACTCCTTCAACAGCCGTTCATTTCTGTTTCTGCTCGGCTCACTCATCTGATGGTCCTCTTCGACGAAGGCGGTATAGTCTTCCGTCAGCCTGATACGGAAAGCCGCACAGAACTTTTCCTCCCCCATTCCCGCGAGATAAGAATCTCTGAGTCCGAATCTTCTTGTGATCCACACCTTGTTGTCCGGAAATGCTTTTATATAGTCCGCACAGATAGCCCGTGCCAACGTCAGATCTTTATCAGATGAACACATCTCTGATTCCCTCTTCCACCATTATCAGTCTCGATTCGATGATTTCACGCTGTTTCGGATTCTCTTCACCGATTCGCTTCAAATTCTCGGCAATCAGCTTGTTTCCCGCCTTCAGTGTCTCCTCCGAGGCATAATCCAGAAGATATTCCTTAAACGTGAGGATGGCATTCGGAATACAGAAGGAATGAACGGTTCCTGGCTTTGCAAACGCGATGAAATGCTGGCCGGTTCTGCCACAACGGTATCCCGCCGTACAAAATGAGGGGATAAAGCCAAGTTCAGCTACTTTGGCAATCACTTCATCAAGCGAACGCATATCTCCGAGCTGAAACTGTTCTTTTTCCGGTATCTGCCCTATTTCTGACTGTTTATACCCGCCGATTGCTATTCTCGAACCGGCATCCAGCTGTGTAACACCGACGGGTATCAGTTCATTGCGGATAGGTGCCGGTTCTCTTGCCGTCAGAATCATTCCGGTGTACGGGACGGATAACCTGAGAACGGTGATGATCTTTTTAAAATCTTTATCCGACACCCTGTATTTCAGTTCCTGATTGAACGGTGTGTCGATTGCCGGTTCTATTCGTGGAAAAGAGATGGTATGTGGTCCCACACCGAATTTTTCTTCGAGGTGAATCGTATGATACAGCAATCCCATGACTTCAAAACGCCAGTCATAGAGTCCGAAAAGGGCACCGATACCGAGATCGTCGATTCCACCCTCTGCCGCGCGGTCGAGTCCGTAAAGTCTCCACTGATAATCCGATTTCATATCACCGGCCGGATGAAGTTTGGCATAAGTCTCATGATGATAGGTTTCCTGGAAGATCTGAAATGTCCCGATACCCACTTCATGGAGTTTTTTATAGCCTTCCACTTCGAGCGGCGCCGCATTGATGTTGACACGTCTGATCTCACCCGGTCCCGTCTTCGTTTCATAGACCTTCCTGATCGTCTCACACATAAAATCCGCATCATAATCCGGATGTTCACCGTAGACCAGGATCAGTCTTTTCTGCCCCTGCCTTTCGAGCGTCAGGACTTCTTCCTCCAGCTCGTTCATCGTCAGCGTCTTTCTCTCAACGGATGTATTATCCCTTCTGAATCCGCAGTAAAGGCAGTTGTTGATACACTTGTTTCCAATATAAAGCGGTGCAAAGAAAACAACACGGTTTCCGTAGACAGACTGCTTGATCTCGCCGGCAAGGGCATACATCTCCTCAAGCAGTTCTTCATCTTCTACCTGAATGAGTTTTGCCGTTTCCTCCGGTTCAAGTCTGATCTTTTTTCTGGATTTCTCCATGATCGCTCGGATCTCCTGTTTGTCAGGATTCCGACTCTTTTCCAATATGGCTTTAATCTTTACATCATCGATAAAATCTCTCATGTTCTTACCCCCGTAAAATATTTTCTGTCTCCTCTTCCAGGATCCACTTCGGATCCCGTCTGTTGAATTCGTTCGTATATCCTGTTCAGTTCCATGGAATCCACATTCTGCTTATCCTTGTATATCTCGTACGCTTTTCGCTCATCGGCCGGTGTCAGAACGGGCATCAGTACATTGGCTCCCGCATCGAACCCCATCTGCCAACCGTTCGTTGTTAGTGTGTTGAACGCCGTGGAAACTGGCAGCAACGTATCCGGCAGCAGCAATCTCGTCAGGGCAATCATCAGAAGTGTCGTCCTGATCGATCCCTTCTCGTATCCGGCAAGCGGCGTATCCGGATGAGGGACAAGCGGACCGATTCCCACCATATCCGCATCGAGTGCTTTCAGAAAAAGCAGTTCATCCGCGAGCCTCGAAGGTGTCTCTTCATCCAACCCGACGATGAATCCGGCCCCGGTCTGAAAGCCTATCGCCTTGAGATCTTTCAGACAGCGAAACCTGTTGCTGAAAGACATTCCCGGATGCATCCGGCGGTACACACTTTCCGAGGTCGTCTCATGCCTGAGGAGGAACCTGTCCACTCCGGCTGCAAAGAATTCAGCATATTCCTCACCGCTTCTCTCACCGATGGACAAGGTAACGGCCATTCCCGGACACGCTTCCTTTATCCGTCCGATCAGATCGACAATTCTTGGCGTTGTAAACCAGACATCTTCACCACCCTGCAGCACAACGGTCCTGTATCCATTTTCCCACGCATTTCTGGAACAATTCAGAATCTGTTCAGGACTCAGCCTGTATCTCCTGACCTTCCGGTTCTCCTTCCTTATACCACAGTAGCGGCAACTGTTTTTACAGTGATTGGTGAATTCGATCAGCGCTCTGAGAAAGATCCCTTTCCCATAAATCCTCAATTTTGTCTGCAGGGCGGCCTCGCAAATCAGTCTCAGGACTTCATCATCCCCTTCACCGCTCCTGATGAGAAGGGTTAGTTCATCCTTTTCAAGAATATTTCTTTCGTACAGTGTATCTACGAGCTCTTTCAGCAAAAGTCCACCTCAGATCTCTTTTTTCGAAATGGAGGTCTTCACGTTGACCCCGCTGATATTTCCGAGTTTTCCCGTCAGGCTGTTGATCTCATCGAGTTCACCGACCACAATAACCGAAATGGCCGAAACCTTGTCTTCATGCATGGGAAGACCCAGTCTGCCTTTGACAAGATGTTTGTATTCAGAAATGATTGCGTTGAATTGTGACTGACATTCCTCGGGTTTTTCCAGTACTGCTCCGATTACCGCTATCTTTGCCATAGTTCCTCCTTATAAATGAAAGGCGCTCCCATAAAGGGAGCGCCAAATTATTGAAAATCATCCAAACAGATGATCAATCGTCAATTATTTTCCGGTCCCTTTCAAATCAGCGAATAAACACTTTTCCGTCAGGTTCTTTCTTTTGCGATTCAGTCCGTTCAAGAACGCTCTCGAAGAGACTGAATGTGTATTCATTTCACAAGTATTATAACATAGCATGAGAAAAAAGGAACAAATACAGTCAAATTACCCCATTATTGTAAAAAATCATGTTGTTTTCTTTGTCTTTGCAGAACTGATCACCAATGCGATCAGTGTCACGAGAAATGGGATCGTCATCAGAAGTTTCGGCGGAAACTGGGTGTTGATCTGCAGGACATTGGCTGTTGTAGAAGCAAATCCAAGCAGCAGGGCCGCAAGCAGGATTCCGATGGGATTATTTCTCCCGAGGATCACGGCCACGAGTGCAATCCATCCCCTGCCGTTACTCATCCCGTCAACGAAGGACTTGAGGGGGAGTGACATGGCCGCACCGGACAAGGCACACATCAGTCCGGACAGGGCATAGGCGACGTAACCGAGTTCAGCCACCTTTAATCCCGTGCTCACCGCTGTTCTCTTATTGTAGCCGAGGGCCTGTAGGTGAAGACCGAACCAGGTCTTTCTGATAAGGATGAAGATGCAAATCACTGCAATGATCGCTATGTAGTCAAAGATATTCTGCGATCGGAAGAAAAAACCGATAACCGGGAGATCTGATAAAAACGGGAGATCTATCGCTTCAACACTCTGCTTAAGAACAAAGGTAGCCGTTCCCTGTGTATTCATCAACACCGCTGATAAAAATGAGGTGAGTCCGGTGGCGAGCAGGTTCATGGCAAGGCCGACGACAAAGATATCCGCTTTGTACTTCTGATGCATAAAGTACATGAAAGCGGCGAGCAGTGTACAGATCCCCATGCTCAGGCATAGTCCGATAAACAGACTCGAAAAGACCTGTGAAAAATACGGGGTCAGGAATGCAGACATCAGGATCAGTCCCTCAAGCCCGATATTGATCTTTCCGGAAAGAGAGGTAAAGAGTCCCCCGAGAGCAGCGAGCAAGATGATGGAGGAAGAGGTGATCGTTTCATGTAGCAATGCTTCCACGACTATCCCTTCTTCCTTTTATTTTTCCACAGACTTGCCGTCACGAGAAAGAAGACAGCGGCCTGGATGACTTTGGAGATCTCCGGTGTGATATCCGCAAAGATAGAGGAGGCAAAGGCCGCCGATTCGAGAAAGGCAAAGAGAAAGGCCGCAGGGATCACCCAAAGGGGATGATTTCTGGCAATCAGCGCCACCGCTATCCCATTCCATCCGTAACCGGCTGAAAAACTTCTGATCATTCGCCCCTGTGTCCCAAGGATCTCGACGATACCACCAACTCCGGCCAAGGCTCCGCTGAGAAACATGGAAACGAACACCACATGCTTCCCGTTGATGCCTATATATTTTGCAAATCTTGAATTTTCACCGTAGAAAGCTATTTTAAGACCGTATGTCCCTTTTTCCAGCAGGAGATGAAGTAGGAGAACCAGGCCAAGTGCGATGAAGAGTCCGGCACTCAGATTGGATGGAGGAAGAATCCTGGCAAACATAAAATTCTGCGGGATTGCCTGTGAACTGATAAGTCCCGAGTTCTTGTCCAGCATCGGACCTTCGAGGAAAAAATCCGTTATGTAGATCAGGCTGTAGCCGATGAGCAGTGAGGAAATCAGCTCGGACACATTCCATTTGCTTTTGAGCAGAGCGGAAACGGAAGCCATCATCCCGCCGGCAGCGGCTGATACAACGAGAGCGACAGGTACGGTTAGAACAGGTGAACTTTCTTTCATAAAAAGTAGGATAGCGGTTCCCGCCAGTGCTCCCCAGTAAAACTGTCCCTCTATTCCAAGATTAAATTCATTTGATTTGAAGGCGATAGATGCCGCAAGACCGGTCAGGATCAGAGGAACCATGGTCGCAAGCAGATTTCCAAAAAAATAGGTGTTTGAAAAAGGTACACTCATAAAGGCCTTAATACTTTCAAATGGCGCGGTACTCGTCAGAAAGATGATGACAAATCCGGTTACAAAGGCAATCAAAATCACTATCATTCTTTGTGCAATAAACTCTTTTTTATCCACGAACTGCCCCTTTATTCATACCGGCAAGGTACTCATTCAACGTCTTCTTGTCAAAGTCCTCCCGGTCGGCCCTGTAAACAAATTCCCCTCTGAACATGACATAGATCTCATCACAGATGTCCATGAGTCCATCAACATCGGATGATACCACAATGATGCCGGTGCCGCTTCCCCTCAGTTCCTCGAGTATCTCATAGGTGAAATGAACCGCCCCCGAATCCAGTCCCCTGGTCGGCTCGTTGATCATGAAGAGTTCGGGTTTGGTATCAACTTCCCTTGCGATGATCGATTTCTGGATATTTCCCCCGGAAAGCATACCGATCGGCTGTTCGATCGAATCCGCGTGTATATCGTACGCCACAAGCATGGCCTTCGCCTTTTTATTCATCCTGTCTCTTTTAAGCAGGTGATGCCTTGAATACTCCCCCGTCGTAAAGCGGTTGGCAAGCAGGTTGACCATCAATGGGAGTGTCAGCGCAGAAGCCTGATACAACCCGTCTTCCGGTACATAGGCAATCCCCATCTCACGTTTTTCATCGACGGAAACATGACCGATCTCCTGCCCCTTGAACAGGATCTGTCCCCCATAATCACCGCATGGATCAAAGATGGTCTCAAGCAGCTTCATGGCTCCATTCCCGGCAAGAGAGGCAATTCCCGTCACATCGCCACTCCTGATCCGCATCGTTACATCTTTCAGACGGGTTCGGCCGCCATGAATCAGAGTAAGATTTTTAACCTGCAGTATGACCTTCTTTTCTCCCTGATAGGGTTCGATAATAAACTCGGGCAAATCAAAATCCAGCATGTGCTTAAGGATGTCATCCTTGCTGAAATGACCTCGTTCGGCATGATAAACCGTTTTACCGTGTCTGAATACCCTGATGTCATCACACATCTCAAAAGTCTCTGTAAGATTATGCGTGATCAGTACCATCGATTTACCGGCCTTTTTCAATTTTCTCATGATGTTAAAGAGTTTTTCCTTTTCAAAATCACTGAGTACCGCCGTCGGTTCATCCATGATGAGTATGTCGGCATTCCTGAAGAGAATCCTTATGATCTCAACGAGCTGCTTTTCACCGATGGAAAGCCTGCCGACTCTTTTATCGAGATCGATGTCAAAACCGTATTCATCGAGAAGGGCCTTGATTCTTTTTTTCTGTTCGGCTCTCCTGATCAATTTTAATCCTTCGGTCTCGGATCCGAGGATGATGTTTTCAAGCACTGTGAACTGATCTATTAGTCTGAAATGCTGGTAGACCATGCCGATTCCGTGATCAAAGGCCTCTCGTGGATTTTTAAATCGTACCGGTTCCCCGTTGAAGAAGATTTCTCCCCGATCCGCCTTGTGTAATCCGCAGAGTATTTTCATCATCGTTGATTTACCGGCGGCATTCTCCCCGAGAAGGCCGTGTATTTTCCCGCGCTCAATCACAAAATCCGCCCCCGACAGGGCATGGGCATTGTTCACGGGGAATGTCTTCCAGATATTTCTCATCTCGACAGCCGGAGTTTCTTTATTTATAATGGGCTTATTTCTCCTTCATTCAACGATTCATAAATTTCAAGCATCCTGGTTCGAACCGCTTCGGGGACATTTTCCAGATAAACCGGATCATCAAAAGTAAAGCCAATGACCCCTTCACGAATTCCCCATCTGTCGGACGTGCCGTATTCCAGTCTTGATTTGAACGCATTGTTCAACACCTTCTCGATTGCCACATCTGCTGATTTCAAGGCACAGGCCAGGATGACATCCGGATTCATGGCAATCGTGTTTGAATCGGTTCCGATAAAGTATCTGTTCTGATCATCGGCTTCCTGAATGATCCCCACGGAAGTATAGCCGGCTATCCCGTAAACGATATCCACACCCTGAGAAAAGAGGGCGGCTGCCAGATCCTTGCCCCTGTTGGGATCGGCCCAGCTGCCCGCTACGACAAAAGCGGCCTCTATCTCTTCATCGATATCCTTCACACCTTTTTCAAAAGCCGGTCTCATCTTATTGGTCATACCGGGATAGACATCCCCGGCGACGAGGGCCACTCTCTTTTCTGGATTTGCATATTCCATATCACTCTCGGTGACGAGGGCGGCAAAACTTCCCGCCAGATAAGCCATTTCCTCATCCTTAAAGGCCAGTGAATAGACATTGCTCATCTCAGGTGCCGTTCCATCGATCAGTATCAGTTTCTGATTCGGAAACATCTTTGCCGTTTTTTCCACGGAAGCTGGCATCCCCTCCGTGAAAGTTACAACAACATCGTATTTCATCGTTGCTACAAGACTGATCAGTGTCTGCTCCCATTTTGCGGCATTATGTCCGCCTTCTACCACTTTCAGATTAAAACCGTTTACCTCGGCACTTCTCTTAGCCCCATCAACCATCATCTGATAGATCGGGGTCCCGCTGACTTCTCCGGTAATCATCAAGGCAACTTCAAACGCCAACACAGCGGCACTTAATATCATAGACAACATGAAAATCACTATCATCTTTTTCATCGTATCCCTCCTCATTCCCTTAATTTTATCATTTAGGGTTCACTATTTCAATCATCAATTTATCCCTTAAGAATGTTATGTATTACCATTATACCATTTTACACTTGAAATTATTGTTTCTTCATGGTATAATTCGGAAAATAAGTACAACATATCAACGATAACGTTTTCATCCGGAGGTAAGCCATGCTAATCGAAAGACTTCTTGACATGATACCCACTATGACACCCGTGAATCAGAAGATAGGCAATTTCGTACTCGATCACAAATCTGAGATTGGCTTTATGACCATAGGACAGTTGAGCGAAAGGGTTGGCGTCAGCAAGGCTTCGATAGTAAGATTTTCCAGGGTCCTTTATTTTAAGGGATTTAACGATTTAAAAAAAGCGATCCAGAAAGATATCAAAAAGGAACTGAGTCCGTATGAAAAGATCAAACTGACCACTCTGGATACAGATACCAAGAAAAAACAGCTTCAGGAACTTGGGGCTCATGAACTGATGAACGTACAGGCAACACTCGATAAAACGAATGCCAGAGAGATGATAAGGGCCGTTAAGTATATCAGTGATGCCAAGAGAATTTTTATTTCAGGATTTGGAATGAGTACAAACCTTGCAAAGATCATGGAATATTCACTCTTTTCCGTAATAGAAAAACCGATACACGTCTTGAAGGGATCGGTTTCCGATTTTGCAAGTGAAGCGAACCTGATGAACGAAGGCGACGTTCTTTTCATGATTACCTTTCCAGTTTACTCGAGAGAATCCAATTTCATCGCCGGTGTTGCTCATAAAAGAAATACACCTATTTGTCTATTAACCGACTCGCTTACATGTCCAGTTTCAAAATTCGCCTCACTCATCATCCTGTGTGAGACTTCCTCATTACTGAGGATCAATTCATATGTTGCACCACTCACCATCATACACATCATCACAAACATGCTCATATTAGAAAGAAAGGAAAGTGCCGAGCAGAATGTGAAACAGGTGATGGAAATGGAAGAAGAAGGTTATAAAAATCTGGATGTATTCCTTAAATCCCCAAAGGGGGAAAAATAACGGAGGTGTTTTTATGAGAAAGTTGAACGTTGCTGTTGTTATCGTCTTGGTCATGGCACTCTTATTCGCTGGTACCGCCCTTGGTAGATCAAAGACACCAAAGGATGCCCTCGTAATGGCTGCAAATACTGGTATCTTTATATCATTAGATCCTGCAGTATGTTATGAAGTTCTTCCTGGACAGGTTGTCAGTGCACTTTATGACAAACTCGTCGGCTTCAAGAATATTGATGAATCACTCGTCATTCAGCCCGAACTCGCTGAAGAGTGGGATATTTCCGCAGATGGACAGACATACACGTTTAAACTGAGAGACAATGCTGTCTTTACAGACGGCAGCGAAGTACTCGCAGAAGATGTGGTATGGAGCTATAAGAGATACCTTCAATTGGAAAGCCCTTCCGTCTGGCTGCTCGAAAGTGTCGGTATCAACAAGGACAACATGGATGAAAAGATCCTTGAGCTCGACAGAAAGACAATCTCTCTGACATTCGATGCACCTTATGCGGAAAATATCGTACTCGGTATCCTCGACAACAGCTGGGGTGGTGTCATCAACAAAGACGTAGCCCTGCAGCATGAAGTTGACGGAGACATGGGTAAGGCCTGGCTCAACGATCACAGCGCCGGTGCAGGACAGTACACACTTGACGCATGGGAAAGAAACACGATGATCACGATGACCGCCAACCCGAATTATTACCTTTCAAAACCAAATCTCAAGAGAATCATGATCAGAGATGTTCCGGAACCTGCAAACCAGAGACTGCTTCTCGAAAAGGGAGATATCGACGTTGCATGGAATCTTGACCCGGTCATGCTCGAAGAACTGAAGAAGGTAGACGGCGTTGAGGTCGTTACAACACCTGGACATTCAAACGAATATCTCGCCATGAATGCCACATGGGGACCTCTTCAGGATGTAAAGGTCAGACAGGCCATCAAATACGCCATCAATTACGATGAAATCGTAAACGTCATCATGGCCGGTTATGCAATAGAAACGCAGGGATTCATCCCCAGGGGTTATTTCGGTTTTGTGGACGAAAATCCGTTCACACAGAATATTGAAAAGGCCAAGGAACTGATGGCAGAAGCCGGTTACGAAGACGGTTTTGAAGTCGAACTGCTGACAAACACATCCCAGACAAGACAGGATGAAGCCGCCAAGGTTCAGGCAGATCTCAAGTTGATCGGAATCGATGCCGAAATCGTTATCATGCAAGCCTCACAGATGTACACGAAATACAGGGCTCAGGGCATTCAGATGATCATCGCCGGTTGGGGAAATGACTACGCCGACGCAGACAATCTTGCCATGGCAATGGCAAGTTATGCAGCCCAACAGCTCGCCTACCGATGTGCCTGGGATGATGCCTATGCCGTTGAAATGGCTGAGAAAGGCAGATTTGAAAAGGATCCCGTCAAGAGACAGGAAATCTACACGGATCTCACACATTACTGGTTTGAAAATGGTCCTTTTGCCATGTTCTATCAGTCCGTTGAATTCTGGGGTGTCAGAGAAGAAGTCAAGAATTTCTACAACTCGGCTTTCGGTTACTCCATGGCATTTGACTGGGGTGGAATTTCAAAATAAAAAGAGTTAAAATCAAGATTTAATTTTGTTATCAAAATTCGATTCTCCCCGTGTAAAGCCTCACGGGGAGTTTTAAAATCGGGGTGTATAGATGAATATATGGACTTATATTCTAAAAAGACTTTTTTTGATGTTGATCGTGTTGTTCGGTGTTGCATGTATAGTATTCTTTATCGCCCATGTTATCCCTGCTGATCCGATATCCGCAATGCTCGGCGGGAATGCCCCTGAAGAGGTTATCAAACGAGTAGAGGCACAGCTTGGCTATGACAAACCTCTGGTTGAACAGTTTTTCACATTCCTGACGGGAGCCGTGCATGGAGATTTCGGAGTTTCACTCAGGACACAGAATCCCGTAATGGAGGATATAAACACTTATTTTCCGGCTACACTTGAATTGACAATATTCGCGATCATCATTTCCACGGCACTCGGTATCACGCTCGGGGTGCTGTCTGCCGTTCACCGGAATAAATTTATCGACCATTTTTCACGAATCTTCTCGATTATCGGTGTCAGTATGCCTGTCTTCTGGACTGGATTATTGCTGCTGCTGCTTTTCTATTACAAACTGGATTGGCTTCCGGCCGCGGGGAGACTCGACTTCTTCACCTTTCCACCAGACAGAATCACGGGTATGTATCTGCTCGATTCATTGCTTACCGGAAACTGGGATGTGTTCTGGGACGCATTGAGGCATATCATTCTTCCCGCCTTCTGTCTCGGTTACCTTGCAACCGCTTCTATCGCGAGAACGACAAGGGCAAGCATGTTAGACGTGTTGAAGCAGGAATACATCACCACGGCAAAGGCAAAAGGATTAAAGAAGAGAACGGTGATCAACAGACACGGACTGAGAAATTCGCTCATTCCAACGGTTACCATTATAGGTCTGACATTCGGGTCATTGCTTGAAGGGGCCGTTCTGACTGAAACGGTTTTTTCATGGCCGGGTCTCGGCAGATATATCACTCAGGGTTTACTCAACCTTGATTATAATTCGGTAATGGGTGGAACACTGTACATTACCTTCGTATACTCTCTTGCTAACCTTGCGGTCGATATCATCTATGCAATTCTTGACCCAAGGATGAGGACGTGATTGATATGGCAAACACTACAACTACAAATACTACAAAAACAAAGAGCAGCTGGGCTCAGATGATGAAGCCTTATTTTGAAGACTGGAAACATACGATGTACCTCTGGCGTAAGAACAAACTGGCCATCGCCGGTACGATTATAATCGTCTTCTTCATCCTGACGGCAATATTTGCACCACTCCTGACATCATATGAACCGGACGTTCAGAACCTTTCCATCAAACTTCAGGCACCAAGCTGGGAACATCCGTTTGGTACCGATCAGTTTGGAAGGGACATTCTGTGCCGAATCCTTTATGGTTCAAGGATCGCAATTCAGATCGTCTTGATTATCACACTGGTCAGCGGATTTATCGGCGTCTCCGTAGGAATTATCGCCGGTTATTTTGGCGGTGTGGTAGATGAGATCCTCATGCGAATCACGGACATGTTCCTCGCATTCCCGAGTCTGATCCTCGCCATGGCCTTTGCCGCGATGCTCGGACCCAACCTCATCAACATGATCATAGCCATCTCATTCGTAAACTGGACACCTTATGCCAGAATCTCGAGGGCAGAGGCACTCAGGATAAAAGGACAGCCTTATATCGAAAGTATCCGGTCAATGGGGGCTGGGCATCTCAGAATCATGTTCTCCCACGTACTTCCCATGACGTTATCGCCGGTAATGGTACAGCTGACACTCAGAATGGGAACGATCATCATCACGGCAGCGAGTCTCGGATTCCTCGGACTCGGCGCTCAGCCGCCAAGTCCCGAATGGGGTGTCATGGTCAGTGACGGAAGAAGTTATCTGATTGATCAATGGTGGGTTTCCACCTTCCCCGGAATCGCAATAGCTCTCGTTGTGCTTGGATTTAACCTGCTTGGTGACGGAGTCAGAGACATGCTTGACCCAAGGTTAAGGAGATGATGTTATGCAGATGAGAGGAGATTTACTCAACGTATCCGATCTCAGAGTTGTTTTCTACACCTACAGAGGGGTTATCAAGGCGCTGAACGGGGTAGAGCTCTGGATGAATAAAGGCGAAAAACTCGGAATAGTCGGGGAGACCGGCTGCGGCAAATCGGTTACCTCGAGGGCGGTTATGCGGCTGATAGAAGAACCCGGAAAGATACTCGACGGAAAGGTTATCTTTGAGAATAAAGATATCATAAAGATGAAAGAATCGCAGGTTCAGCAGATAAGGGGGAATGAAATTTCCATGATCTTTCAGGAACCGAAGTCCTCGCTGAATCCGGTGCTGAACGTCGGTTTCCAGATAGCCGAAGTCCTCGCCAAACAGAACGGGACAAAGATCAAAAAACAGATGAAGGCCGCAGCCGAGATGCTCGAACTGGTCGGCCTCGACGCCGATCGGGTCATGACGATGTATCCGCATGAGCTTTCCGGTGGAATGGCACAGAGGGTCATGATCGCCATGGGGCTTGCACCAAAACCGAAACTGCTGATTGCGGATGAACCGACATCGGCCCTCGATGTTACCATTCAGGCTCAGATCCTGAAACTGCTTCATGATCTGACTGACACGATGGGAAATGCCGTCATGATCATCACACATGACATGGGAGTCGTGGCGGAATTCTGCGATAAGATCCTCGTCATGTACGCGGGAAACTCAGCCGAATACGCTTCGACGGAGATTCTCTTTAAACGGCCACTGCATCCCTATACCTCCGGACTACTGAAAGCCGTGCCTCAGATTGGAAGAACGGATGAACTCAAGGCGATTAGTGGAACGGTCCCGGATCTGGTCAGTCCGCCCGAAGGATGCCGATTCCATAAACGCTGTGCAAAGGTCATGGACATCTGTAAAAAAGAGAGACCACGTTTCATAGAGGTAGAACCTGAACATTTTGTGGCCTGTCATCTATACTCAGATAAGGGGGTTAATTAATATGTCTGACAATCTCCTTGAAATAAAAAACCTGGAAAAGCATTTCAAACTGAAAAAGAGTGTCTTTTCAAAGGCAAGATACGTTCGCGCCGTAGACGATATCTCTTTCGATATCCCGAAAAATTCCACCTATGCCGTGGTTGGTGAATCGGGCTCCGGAAAGACGACACTTGGCAGGACACTCCTGAAACTGATAGAGCCAACCGGTGGCGAAGTGATGATGGATGGTGTAAATATCCTTCAGCTCAGCAACAGGGATTTCATGGATTACAGAAGAAAGATGCAGATCGTTTTTCAGGATCCGTACAATTCCCTTCATCCGAGAAAACTGGTGAAGACAATTATCGGCGAGGGGATGAAGATACATTTCAAAGGTATCGGAGAGGAGGAGATCAGGGAGAAGATCAAATCCGTTCTGGAACGTGTGGGATTGAGAGAGGAGCACATGTTCAGATATCCTCACGAATTTTCCGGTGGACAGAGACAGCGAATCGCCTTTGCAAGAACGATCGTTTTGAATCCTGAATTCATCGTGCTCGATGAACCAACTTCCGCACTCGATGTCTCCGTTCAGGCGATGGTCCTGAAGATGTTGAAAGATACAAAGGCCGAAGAAAAACTGACCTATCTGTTCATCACACATGATCTCTCGGTCGTGGATTACCTTGCAGATTATGTGGCCGTTCTCTATCTCGGACAGATCATCGAAAAAGGCCGGAAGAGTGATGTGTTCAATCATCCGGCACATCCCTACACGGAATTGCTGCTCAATTCAAACCCAATCCCGGATCCGTTCCTGAAGAGGGAAAAGATCATCGCGAAGGGAGAAATACCGAGCCCGATCAATCCGCCTAAAGGATGTAGGTTCCACACAAGGTGCAGATATGCCAAAGACATCTGTTCTGTAGAGGAACCGAAAGTTGCTATCAAAGAAAACGGACATGAAATTAAGTGTCATTTTCCGCTGGTATAAACACAGGGCAGGTTCAGAATCCTGCCCTCTTATTATCTCCCGGCAGTTGAGATTTTTAAATAAAAAAGAGTCGTAAAATTGGCTAAAATAGTAAAGTTATAACATCATCACGTTTAACATTCAAGCGGTATAATCAGGTGAAAAAAATGAATTTACGGGGGGATGATTGAAATGGAATTCTTGAGTGTCAGCATACCGGAAGATGTTTTGAAAGCAGAGCACACCGGAAATTACACTGAAGCGGAAGAACTGATCAACACTTATCTGGAAAAAAAATTACCGGCCATCATGAGAGAAAGGCTCGAATATGAGCTATACAGGATTTCAAGGATAAAAAAGAATTACTGTTACAGTCCGGCTGAGGCCAGAGCACTGTTGAAAGAGACGGTAAAAGATCTGACCGACAACGAATTCGATTCACTGCTTGAGAAAAATAGATTGGACTGCCTCTCTTTTAACGGGCATCTTTTTTTTGAAAAAAGATTTGCCGATAATCTCTGCTTCTCGGATAAGGCCTACAAAGACAGAAAGATAGAGGATAAAAAGCGTGAGGAAGGCAAACAGCTTCTGCACAAGCGTCTTGATGAGTTGTTGAGGGGAGATTCTCCGAAGGCCTACAGGGTCAAGGGACGTATCACAAAGATGCCGAAGACTGCGCCAAAAGAGTCAAGAATCCTGAAATGCTGGCTTCCTTTACCCAAATCCGATCTTCAACAGCGGGCTTCTGCCTGGATCAAGACCGACGTCAGTGATTTCACGGTTTCGAGAAACAACCATCCGCAGAGAACCTTCTTTGCACAGAAATCGGTAGATCCTACTTCTAAAAACGCCTTCAGTGTTGAATTTGAATACAGAATCACGGAAATCATTTCCAACGTGGACCCGGATATGGTCAGATTGCCAAAGATAAACATGGATACCTTTCTGGAGGAACAGTATCCGCATATCGTATTCACCCCTTATCTAAAAAAACTGGCCTCGGAAATCGTCAGAGATGAGATAAATCCCTATCTCATGGCAAAGAGGATCTACGATTGGATCACGTTGAACATCAACTATTCCTTCATGAAAGAATACAAATTCTACGGGAATCTTCCCGAATATGCCGCCACGAATTTTAAAGGGGATTGCGGTGTACAGGCACTTCTTTTCATCACATTGTGCCGTATCTGCCGAATTCCAGCGAGATGGCAGTCCGGCTGGTATGCCAATCCCGTATCTCCGGGAAATCATGACTGGGCCCTCTTCTACTGCGAACCTTACGGATGGCTGCCGGTTGACTGTTCCTTCGGAGGTGCGAGAAGAGATAATGAGGCCTACAGGGAATTTTACTTTGGAAACCTTGACGCCTTCCGAATGATTACAACAACCGGATTCATGGCGCCATTCTTCCCGGAAAAGGCCTTTATGAGAAACGATCCGTATGACAATCAGTCCGGTGAAATGGAAACGGAGAAATATGCGTTAGAAGAAGAGGAGACCATACATCTGAAAGAGATACTGGAATTTACAAGTTTATCCGACATAAACGAAAGGAATGATGAACGATGAGTCTTATTAAGGGGATTGAATTCATTAAGGAAGAACACAAGTACAAGGTACCGTTTCACATCACAAACAGTGTCGCCGTCAGTTCAAAGGTCATCACCGTCAACCTGCTGCTTGATAACGGAATCGTCGGTCTCGGTCAGGCATCAAGGTCTTTCAGGGTAAACGGTGAGATTTACGAGGCCCTGCTGCTATACAGGGATGAGTTGTTTGAACTGATCAACGGAATGGATGTCAGAAATTACAAGAGGATCTTTGACCAGATCGACAAGATCTCCAGAACAGCACCTAGTCTTAAGGCAGCCGTACAATACGCGGTTCTCGACGCACTCAGTCAGACGATAAAACTTCCCGTTTATCAGATACTCGGGGGTAAAAGGGATTATATCGAGACAGATCTCACCGTCAGCATAGATACACTGGAAAACACGGTTCAGCGGGCAAAAGAGGCTTATGATTCAGGCTTTGGCGTCATCAAATTAAAGGTTGGCGAAAACCTTCGTGAGGACATCGATCGTGTGCTCGCCGTTTCCGAGGCAACCCGTGGGGCTAAATATATCGTGGATGCCAATCTTGGCTACACACCAAAAGAGGCCATACAATTTGCCGACATCATGTACAGAAACTCGGTCAATATCGTGATCTTTGAGCAACCCGTCGGTGTTTACGACTTCGATGGTCTGAGACTGATTCGAAACAGCGTTCACTACCCTGTCGGAGCCGATGAGACCATCAAGACAAAATACGATGCCATGAGGCTTGTCAGAGAAGACTGTGTAGATTTTATCAACATCAAGCTGATGAAATCGGGAATTTCCGATGCACTCGCCATCGTAGAAATCGCCGAAACGGCAAACAAGAAACTCATGATCGGTTGTATGGGAGAGGCCGGTATCGGAATCGCTCAGAGTGTTCATTTTGCCTGCGGAACCGGGGCTTTCGCCTATCATGATCTCGATTCATGTTTCCTGCTGGACAATCCGGAGGAGATCAGATTCAGATCTGAAAAGAACAGGCTATATCCAACCTTATAAAAATTGAAAAGGCAGGTGTTCTCACCTGCCTTCTTCTATAATTCCATCTGAAGATTAGCAGAATTCATCACAGAATTGGAAGTTGAGGTTTTCGATACAGTTATATCGAGCCGCATATAAAATAGTGAGAAAAGAGTGATAAAATTGAAAGAATTCAGGCTGTTTAAAAAGGTACAGCTTTATAAACCGGAATTTGCCGGAAAAAGGGATCTTCTCATTCATGGCACGAAAATCGTAAAAATAGCGGATGACATCAGTTTTCTTCCTTCTGACTGCTGTGAGGTATTTGACATGTCAGGACTCAAGTGTTTTCCAGGATTCATAGACGGCCATGTTCATATCATCGGTGGTGGCGGGGAAGGCGGTTTCTTCACCCGAACAACCCCCGGAAGTCATGAAGATTTCTTTACCGCGGGAACGACGGCTGTGATCGGTGTACTCGGTACGGATGGGATTACCAGAACCCATCGGGATCTTCTCGGCCAGGCCAGAAAATTCGATCATTTCGGATTAAAGACGTTTCTGATGACCGGAAATTATGCCCTTCCCCTCGTAACTCTGACGGGCAGCATGAAGGATGATATCTGCTTCGTCCCCGAATACATCGGAATTGGAGAGATTGCCGTCTCCGATCACAGGGGATCCGGGATCACCACAACAGAATTCAGGAGGATATTGCTGGATTCAAGGGTAGCCGGTATGTTGTCGGGTAAAAAAGGAAAGGCCATCATACATATCGGGGGTAGCCCTGAAGGGTTGAAACTGCTCCGTGAAGCGGTAGAACCCGGGGATCTCTCTCCGCTTCAGATCATGCCGACACATATCACCAGAAATGAGCAAACCCTCAGTGAGGGGATCGAATGGGTTCAAAAATACGGTGGCTATATCGATTTTACCGCTTCCGAAAAGACGGCAACGGCCATTGCCAAATTGGTCGGCGATGGCATCCAGGCAGAACATCTCACCTGCTCTTCCGATGGCTGGGGGTCCTTCCCCGTCTTCGATGAAAAGGGTGTTTGTATAGACGTCAAAACCGCACCGGTAGATACGCTCCAGAGTGTTTTCAGAGAGTTGGTCGTTCAGAAGGGAATAGCCGTTGAAACCGCCCTCAAGATCTTCACATCCAACGTCTCGGAGTTTTTCGGCTTGTCGGATGAAGGATACGGTCATGTCAGGGAGAACGGTATCGCCAACTTGATCTTTTATGATGATGCATTCAACCTCAAGATGACGGTGGCGAAAGGGGAAATCAGATTTTCCTGTTTGTAGAATTCCTCTCGATCAGGAGGGGTTTTATCAGCATCCCCTTCGGTTTGCTTTTCTGTGACTGGATCGTCTCGATCAGTGAATTGACGACATTACGGGCAAACCGGTCCACATTCTGCGAAATGGTACTGAGTGTCGGAAGCATATAATTCCCCATCGGAAGATTATCTATCCCGAGAACACCAATGTCCTGGGGTATTGTTTTTCCCGTTTCATAAATGGCTTTATAGACAGCCGGTACCTTTTCATCACCGGAGATGAAAAAGGCGTTGATGTCAAATTTTTCGATATGCTTTTTTGCCGCCTTGTAGGTTTTCTCAAGATCCGTCACACAATATTCGATATGGTAGTCTATTCCCTTTTCTTCACATATTTTTGTGAACCCGTCCACTCGATTGTGATTGACGTTGAACTCATCACTGCCAAGCAGAAAGCTGATCCTGTCATAACCATGTTCATACAGGTGCTCGGCACCAAGCTCTCCAACGTGATAGTTGTCGAGGTCGATTGAGCATGTGTCTTTGTTGTCAAAATCTTGACCGAGGATGACAAAGGGAATATTGTTACTACGCAGATATTTGATCCGGATATCTTCGCTGAGGTTGTCGAAGAGAACCGCACCATCCGCAAGACCACTCTTGAGAAGGACGAACCCATCAGTATCATCATCGATAACACCTTTCCCGGAAGAAGGGGATATGATCACCTTATAGCCTCTCTGCTTGAAATCGGTGATGATGTTCATCATGATCAGACTGTGCCAGGCATTCCAGTAGCTCCCGCCATGCTTGTCGATAAACAGGATGATTGTCTTGGTTATCTTTGTCTTTAAGGCCTTCGCCATAATGTTGACACTGAAGTTATTTTCCTCTATTGCGGCAAGAATGAGCCGTCTCGTTTCCGGTTTGACATCCGGTGAATTGTTGATGACTCTCGAAACGGTCTTAATAGAAAAACCGGTCAGTGCTGCAATGTCGGACATCGTCACTTTTTTCATCCCTTAACACTCCCTTTTGTCCTACGTTGACAAAAATAAAAATACCCCAAAAATTATCATGCAAGATAATCATATCACAAATTCACCGTGCTGACAATCAGCCAGCCAAATAAACCTTTATTTTTTTAACATTAGTGTGAAATAGTTCGTATTCATTCATTTTAAATACATAAACATAAATATTCAGTAATAAACACCGCTTATCACCCCACAATCGATTTGACCAAATCGGAGAAAAAAGATAGAATTTTTTAGTGTAGGTTATTTTTTATCACTAATGACAACGTTGTCATAACTATACGGGACATAAGCGTGTCTTGTTTTGCAAAGCAAACCACATTTTAAACGGAGGGATTTTTATGAAGAAAGCCTTGTTAGTTGTTGTTTTGGTTCTCGCAGTAGCATGTGTGTTCGGTGAAACACTCGTTGTTACTTCAAGATTATGGTCGGCACCATCAGAAAAAGAATTTATCATCAATGAAGTTATCAAGCCGTTTGAGGAAGCAAATAACTGTACGGTTAAGTTCTCAACACTCGATGACACGGCAATCCTTGATCAGGTAGAACTTCAGCAGAAGACAGGAAACATCACAACAGACGTTATCATTTCCTATGCTTCCAATATGCCGGACTGGGTAGACCCAGACTGGGTATGCGATCTGACAGACCTCGCCAACAGCTGGGATGACAGACATTTCTCAAAGGGTTATGACTCCATGACCGTCTTTGACGGCAAGAGATATTTCCTTCCTATCGGTGCTGATGTTTATCTCTTCATCGTCAACAAGGAAGCACTCAAATACATGCCGGAAGGCGTGGATATTCAGAATATCACATGGGAAGAAGTTGTAGACTGGGCAACGGCCATCGCCACAATGGAAGGCGAAGGAAAATATGCCGTAACAGGCGTTCCTATGAAATCACTGATCTACCAGTACGGTGGCGTATGTCTTTCCTACGGAGCAGACTGGCCAAATCTCGACAACCCGGGTTCAATGGCTGCATTCTATCTCATGAGCAAGATGGCGGATGCTTACACACCAACCGTTCTCACATACGACGATGTAAGACCTCCTATGAAGAGAGGAGAAGCCTGGATGGCAACTGCGCATTGTGCAAGAGTTGGAGAAATCTACAAGAATGACCCGACAAACTTCATCGTTGCCCCGGCACCGAAGGGACCTGCAGGAATCGGTTCTATCGCAGGGACAAGCGGATATGCCATCGTAAAGGGAACCGCTCATAAAGAACTCGCAGAAAAGTTCCTCGAATACATGACAAGACCTGAAATCATGCTCAAATCATCAAAGGGAACCGGCGGATTCATTCCTCCAGTTGATGAAGCACTTGCCCTTCTTGAGACGGAAACGGATGAACAGGACATGGTTATCGCCAAGGCTATCAAAGTTATGCAGGAAGGCGTTCTTTCCTACATCGCACCAATATGGAAAGACTGGGGTAAGGTCAAACTCGTTTACGACGATATCTTCAAGGAAATGATTCTTGAGAACAAGACATTTGATCCGGATTATCTTGAACTGATGCAGTTCAGAGTAGACGAAGAGAGAAAATAATTTTTTGAACTATCAGGGGGATGGTATCTTGCCATCCCCAATTACTTCGCATTAGAAATAAACATGAAAAAAGTTGGGAGAAGGTGACATATGACGATAAACGACAGCATTCAAATGCAGCCGAAGAGGTTTTCCTGGAAAAAGGCTGTGCCCTATATACTTATCGCACCGACCGTTATTTACTATATAGTGTTCTGGATAAGACCTGTTTTGACATCCGTGTTCCTGAGTTTCACCCCGGAGGAGGGAACAGGTCTTACCTTAGGCAACTATTCAAAGATATTCAGTGACCCGGTTTTCTGGCAGGCTTGTCTGAATACCGGTATATTTGTTATATTCTCTGTTACGCTGGAATTTGTTGTGGCACTGGGATTGGCGCTCCTTATCAACAAGAAATTCAAGGGATCGAGTCTGCTTCTCGCGATCGCACTGATCCCAATGGCCCTGCCGCAGGTCGCCGTCGGTGCCATGTGGTCAAGCGGTTTTTCTACCTACGGTTGGCTGAACAGCCTGCTGATACAGATCGGTGCCATCTCGGAAAACGGAAAAATCCTCTTTCTCGCCGGAAACGATATCAGTTCGCTGCTGCTGATCATCCTCATCGATGCCTGGCAGGTCATTCCCTTCATGATGACGATACTCCTTGCGGGACTTCAGGGTATTCCAAAGGAATCGATAGAAGCGGGTTATGTTTTCGGTGGAAACAAGCTGACAGTCCTCAGAAAGATCACCATGCCGATGCTCAAGCCAAGCATACAGACCGCCCTGATCATGAGAATCATCTCTGCCATCCAGGTATGGCTAATCATCGTTCTGATCTTCGGGTTCAGAAGAATCCCCGTTCTGCTTGAAGAGGTTGTTTTCTTCCAGGACCAGATGCAGAATGAATACAAGCTGGCTCTCGCGTATTCGGTAATCGTTGCGATAGTCGTCTCTATCGTCGCCGTCTTCTATCTGAAGGTATCGGGTGCCTTCGACAAGGAGGAAGAATGATGGACGATCTCAGAAAACGTAATGTAAAAAAAGGCATCAATAAGACCATTTTCTATATCCTCATCCTGTTTGTCGCATTTATCATCGTGACCCCGATCTATTTTCTCGTTTCTATTTCATTCATGTCGGATCAGGAGGCGTATGACTGGCCATTCCCACTCGGCATAGACTTTTTCGGTAATTTCAGTGTCCAGCCGGCGGAAGAAGAAGGGGAATATATCGTCAGTTTTTACAGTAATACACAGGGAAAATATACAACGCTTATTCAGGGGAAGAAATTCGATGAGATCAGTGATTTCCTGAAAGATAAGACAAACTGCGATGTCCCTGTAGAAAAACTGAGGGAGGCAGCGGAAAACGTCGATCGGCTCGTCTCTCAGAATTCCGATAAGATTTCCGTATTGACTGCTGAACTCGCATCATCCAATAAAACACTCCTGAAGGTAAATCAGGATATCGTCAAGGCCAAAAGACAACTGAAACTCGTTGAAGGCAAAGAATCGATGAAATCGATAGAAGAGGGACTCATAGCCAATCTTGCACAGTATGAAAAGACAAAGACGGAAGCGGAAACGGAGATTGAAAGACTGGAAAAGGAGATCGAACCGTACAATTCCGTCAGATTCAGAGTGACAAAAGACATGTTTGCCAATTATGTCACGTTCTTTAAAGTTACACGAGATGCCCTTCCGGCACTCTTCAGAAGTATACAGGTTGCCCTGCTCACCGTTCTCATCTCATTGACGATAGGCGGAACGGCGGGATATGCCTTTGCAAGATACAGGTTCAAGGGAAAAAACATGCTGAAGCTTTCTACACTCTTCGTCAGGATGTTCCCGGGAATCGCAATAGCCATGCCGATGGTCATCATCCTCGCAGAAATGGGATTTTACGATCAGCCACTCGGCCTTTCACTGGTTTATTCGGTAGGTCAGATTGGTCTGACAATCTGGATTACGGCGAGTATCTTCATGGGAATCCCGGTAGAACTCGAAGAGGCGGCTCAGGTCTTTGGAAGATCGAAGTTCGGGGCATTCATCTATGTAACGCTTCCGCTTGCACTTCCGGGCCTTGCAGCGAGTGCGATGTATGCCTTCATAGGCAGCTGGGCGGAAACAGCGCAGGCTATCGTTCTGACACAGTTCAACCCGACCTTCCCGGTTGTTGTGTATCAGACGATGGTAGGGGCAAAGGGAATGGTAAATCTGATAGCAGCCGGCGGTGTCGCTATGGCCCTTCCTGCAGTCACCTTCACGATCCTTATTAGAAGGTATATGCTGCAGATGTGGGGCGGAGTGAAAGTATAATATAAAGGAGTTGTGATGATATGGCAACGCTTGAACTTATAAATTTAGGAAAAAGATACGGAAATAAAGTGTGGGGGGCGAGGAATATCGATCTCGTCGTGGATGACAAGGAATTTATCGTCTTCCTCGGGCCGTCCGGATGCGGTAAGACAACCACAATGAGGATGGTTGCGGGACTTGAAGAGGTTACGGAGGGAAAGATCCTGATCGATCAAACGGATGTCACAATCCTGCCGCCAAGAAAGCGGGATATCTCCATGGTCTTTCAGAGTTATGCGGTCTGGCCACATCTTTCCGTATATGACAACATCGCATTTCCGCTCAAATTACAGAAGGCCAGTAAATCGGAAATAGAAGTAAAGGCTAAACGGGTGGCCGAGATGACAAAGATAGAAGAATATCTCGGAAGATTTCCAAGACAGCTTTCGGGTGGTCAGCGACAGCGCGTGGCACTCGCGAGGGCACTCGTGGTAGAACCGAAGGTATTCCTGATGGATGAACCCCTTTCAAACCTCGATGCCAAACTGAGGGTCAAGATGAGAACGGAACTCAAGGCGATACACGCACAGACTCAGGCAACCACCGTCTTTGTTACGCATGATCAGGCGGAGGCCATGAGCATGGCAGACCGTATCGTCGTCATGAAGGACGGCTCGATCGTCCAGTGCGGGACATCCGACGATGTTTATTTTGACTGTGAAGACATGTTCGTTGCCGGATTCATCGGTACACCCCCGACCAATTTCATCACCATGACGCTCTCTTCATCCGATGGATCTCTCATGCTGAAAAATAACATTTTTAACTATAAGCCAAAGGATAAAAACGTGGAAATTCTGAACAGATACGACAAAAGGGAAGTCGTGATGGGAATCAGACCAGAAAGCATGATCGTTTCAAAAGAGAAGAAGAATGATACGGTCTTTTCGAGTAAAGTGCTCGTCGTCGAACCACAGGGATCGCATCAGATTGTAGCCATACAGTTTAACGACAAGATCATCAAGATGATAGCGGATCCGTTCCCGAAGGTGCTGCCGGGTGAGGAAGTGTATATTTCATTTGAAAATGAACGAATCATGTACTTTGATCCTGAAACTGAAAAGAGAATCAGATAAATTGCTTAAATTAAAAAAACGGGTGAGTGATAAAAATGAAAATAGCTCTTGCGCATTTCAGAGTGGGTGAAACAGACGGTGTTTCACTTGAAATGGAAAAATGGAGACATGTTTTTGAACAGATGGGACATGAAGTGATCTTTATCTCGGGTACGAAGGATTATGGCGATTATTACATCGAAGAACTCGATCTTCACAGCCATAGATTCAAAAACTGGGAATACAACAGCTATAATGATTTCCGTGATTACGAAAATTGTGAAGATTTTAAGGATGACATCCTGAAAACGGCAACCGTTATCGAGGAAAAACTCGATGATATCGTTCTAAAGGAGAATATCAAGGCCATCGTACCAAACAACATCTTCTCCCTTGGCACCGGTCTGCCCTGTGCGATCGGTTTTGCCAATGAGATCGTTAAAAGGAATCTCATCAGTATCAATCACAATCATGATTTCTACTGGGAGAGACCTCACATGTCCAAGCCATCCTGTACGTTTGTCAGAGATACGCTGGATAAATACTATCCCCCGATTGGAGACAACTTTTCTCAGGTTGTTATCAACAGGATCGCTCAGGCCGACCTGTTAAAAAGAAAGAATGTGGATTCCACCGTCGTCCCCAACGTCTTTGATTTCCAGGCAAAGGAGTGGGTACGCGACGAATTTAACGCAGATCTGAGAGAAAAGCTCGGAATCGGTGAAAACGATATCGTATTTCTGCAGGCCACAAGGGTAGCGGCAAGAAAGGCCATTGAACTCGGAATCGAAACGATAGGGGAAATCAAAAAAAGAAAGGAACAGCTTTACGGAACACTTTATGATGGCAGACCATTTGGACCCGAAGATAAAATCTTTCTTTTCATGCCCGGTCTGATAGAAACCGATGATGATTATCTCAATTTTCTGAAAAAGGTTGCCCGTGATGAAGAGGTGGAAATCATCTGGGCAGATCGGCTGTTTGCCGCAAAGCGAAGTGAAGATCCCGACACAAACGAGAAGAAATATTCGCTCTGGGATGCCTATGTCATCGCCGATATGATCACCTACCCCTCTATCCTCGAGGGATGGGGGAATCAGTACCTTGAAGGACTGTTCGCAAAAAAGCCCATGATCATCTTTGAATACCCCGTCTTTAAAACGGATATCATGCCCTACGGATTTAAGAACGTATCGCTCGGTCACACGTTCAGAAAGAGAGGGGAAGAGGAAGAGTTCGTTCAGACGGATGAGGGAACGATAAAAAATGAGATCCCGAATGATTATGTGGAGATCGACCGTAACAGGATCATCAAGGCGGCTGAAGAATCCATAGACATCCTGAAGGATCCGGAACTTTATGATTCGATAGTGGAAAAGAACTTTGAGATTGCAAGGGAAAAACTCTCATACAATGCGCTCGGAAGGACGTTGAAGAAAGTAATAAAAAAGGCCCTTGACCAATAAGCTTCATACGCCTCTGAAACAAATCGTTAAATCCCCTTTATGGGGATTTTTTTATGAAAAATATGTTATAATAAATGACTCTTTTAAAATCAACGTATAAAAGTTTCATTTTTTAATATCATAAGGAGTTTGATATGACTGAGAGCAATGAACTTCTTCCTGATGATATGCAATTTGTAATAGAGGCGATCGATGTTGGAACCTGGAGGTGGAACATCAAGACAGGTGAATGTCGTGTCAATGAAAAATGGGCGGAATTAATCGGCTATCATATCCATGACTTTTCTCAGAAGATAGAAAACTGGGAACTCAACACACATCCCGATGATCTCGTCAAGGCAAAGAAAATACTGAAAAGACATTTCATCGGTGAACTGGACTCTTATGAATGCAATTTTCGAATGAAGCATAAAGACGGACACTGGGTGTGGCTGACCTCAAAAGGCAAGGTCATCGAATATGACGAAGATGGTTCACCGTTGATCATGTTTGGTATACACAAGGATATCACAAAGCGAATCGAGGCAGAAATTGCGTTGAAAGACAGTGAAGAAAGATTCAGAAAACTGTTTGACACCACATCCGGGCTTGCCATACAGGGATATACCCCGGAAAGGAAGGTCATCTACTGGAACAAGGCATCAGAAAGACTATACGGCTACAAAAGAGAGGAAGCTCTCGGCAAAGATATGATAGATCTGATCATTCCCAGCGACATGAAAGGGCAGGTAATAGATGCCATCGAAAACATGAACCGGACGGGAGAAATCATTCCCGCTTCGGAACTGTGTCTGCGAAACAGACAGGATGAACCCGTTGATGTCTTTTCCTCACATACGCTGATCACATTTGAAAACAGGGAACCTGAACTTTTCTGTATCGATATGGATATGAAAGAGATAAAAGATGAACGGGAAAGAGCACAGGCCGCCAACAAGGCAAAGAGCGAATTTCTCGCAAACATGAGTCACGAATTGAGAACACCCCTCAACGGTGTTATCGGCTTCAGTCAGATTTTAAAAGATACCGATCTGAACAGCACACAGAAGGAATACGCGGAAATAATCATGAATTCTGCCACATCACTTCTTGAACTGATCAACGATATACTCGACTTCTCAAAGATAGAAGCCGGAAAATTACGCTTGCAGGAAGAACTTACGAATCTTAAAGAAGTGATCGACAGTGTTATCAGGATGATAACCGTTAAAAGTTCACAGAAGGGATTGACGTTTACGGCTATCGTCGATGAAACGATACCGGATTATCTGATCATGGATCCCGTCCGTTTCAAGCAGATTCTTATCAATCTTCTGTCAAATGCCGTCAAATTCACAGAAAAAGGGGATATCAGACTCAATATTGAAACCATTCGACAGGACTCCGTTTCAGAAACGATAAAACTGTTCTTTTCTATAACGGATACCGGAATCGGGATCAAAGAGGAAAACATTCCCAAAATCATGGAACCCTTCAATCAGGAGGACTATTCGGCAACAAGACGATTTGGGGGAACCGGTCTCGGACTGAATATCACGCAGAATCTCCTCAGAAAAATGGGCTCAACACTTCAGATCGAATCGGAAGCCGGTAAGGGAAGTCATTTCTATTTTGAAATTGGCTTCAGAATTGGAAATAAACCGGTAAGGGAGCAAAAAAGGGAACCCGGAACACTGGATGAAAAAAAGATTATGATCGTCGAAGACAACATCATCAACATGAAGATTGCAGAAAGCCTGTTATACATGCTCAGCAGCAGTATCGTCATTCACAAGGCATTCAACGGGACCGAGGCGATCAAGAAAGTCCGCACCGATCTGCCGGATATCATACTGATGGACCTGAAGATGCCGGGTATCGATGGCTACGAAACGACAAAAATCATCCGGACAATCTATCCAAAGCTGCCGATCATAGCCTTTACGGCGATGGAAATGACTGAAGAAAGGAACAAATGTATTAAATACGGCATGAATGATTATATCTCCAAACCCTTCACAGCTGAAAAATTAAAAACCACCCTGCAGAAATACGTATGATCCTCCCGATAAAATGCATACCATCTCATTTGTCGTGATTGTTTCAGAATTTTTCAAATCCACGCTTTTCACTATGCTCAGGCCGCTTCTCCGATCTTGAATTTCTTAACTTCCTTTTCAAGGCTCTGCCTCAGGTTGTTGAGATTCCCTGAATTTTCATCTATCCTGTCGATTCTGGATAACTGACTGTCAAAGATCTCCACTATCTTCTGCATCTGAACAGATGCAGCCGTCATCGACCCGGAAGAATCATTCATGGCTTTCGTCATTTCTTCTGCAGAAGTTTCCTGCAGATCAACTGAAATTCTGAGTTGTTCCACTTCATCGTTGACTGTACTCAGATGAGACATGATCCGGTTGAACTGGGATATCGATTCCCTCGATCTGTCCTGCACCTTGACAATGACTTCCTCGGTATCATCGGAAGCCTTGGAAACCGATTTTATTCCCTTTTCCATCTGGCTCAGGATCGATTCGACATTATTCGTGGCTCGTTTTGTCTCTTCAGCGAGTTTCCTGATCTCATCGGCAACCACGCTGAACCCCTTTCCGGACTGTCCTGCACGGGCAGCTTCTATGGCCGCATTTAAGGCAAGGAGATTCGTCTGTTCTGAAATACTTGCGATAGTCGCGATGACCGTTCCGGCCCTTTTTGTTTCATCAACGAGCAAGGAGGCAATCTGCTTTGTATTTCCCGCTTTTGATTTGGCCTGATCTACTATCTGTCCAATTTCTGAAAGTTTTTTTGTCCCGTTCTTCGCCGATTCAAAGGTATTCTGTGATTTTTCAGAAAGACTCTTTGAAACAGATGAAACCTGTGCGGCAATGGATTTGATCTCTTCTATTTCGGCCGATACCTGTGCGATTGAGGCGGAGGTATCCGTCACGTTTTTATTGGTCAGTGCTACTTGAGCGCTGATTAACTTACTCTCATTCTTCGTTTCCAATGTAATACGATCAAGTTGAATGGTCCCATCCTCTATCTTCTCCGAGGCATTTCTGACACTTTTCAGCGTATTACGGACTTCAGCGATGATTCGGTTGAGAACCGTCTGGAGTGTCGAGAATTCATCGCGTCTCTTCTCTTGAGACATATCACCCGAAAAATCGAGTCCTTCGAGTTTTTCTATCTCATCAATAAAGCTGTTTATACTCTTTCTGATACTCAGAAACACGATCAACCCAACTGTACAACTGAAGAGAATGATGATGGAAATGATAAGGAAAACAGACTGATTATTCTGATTTATCGCCGTCTTACTGTTCTGACTCTGTGTCCTGATCTCCGAAAATTCACTCATCACGCGTTCAGTTTCCGTATTTTTAAATTCGGCAATCATCGTCTTCAGCTGATCTATATTTCCAATGACACTGCCGTTGATGATCCCCATCGTTAACAGGTTTGACTGTTCCTGCATCATCAGATTAAAATCATTATCCGCCTTCAGAGCTGAAATCTCCGAATCCAGTGTCGATTTTCTGGATAACAGACCCTGTAATTCCTTAAGCTTCTGAAGATAGTTTTCTGAAGTGAGTAGCAACAGAGTCTTTTTAAATGGCAACATATCCGTCTTTTCCTCTATTATCATTTTCAATTCGTTGACTGCCGTTTCGATCTGTTTAAAATTGTTCATGGAAAAAAAGGCATCCCGTGCTTCTACGATTATTCTCGAAACACCCTCGAACTCTCCGGTCAGATCAAGTTCTTTCCACAGTTGCTCTGTTTCATATACAGATAACTTTCCTATACTCTTTCCCACAACTTCCGAATCCCATTCCGTATTGCCGATGAGATAGGTGTTAAACTGATCGACAAGTTTGCTAAGTGAAGACCTGTTAACCCGTTTGAGCTTGTTGATATCACTTTCCAGCAGATTCTGCTCCTGCATGATACCGTTCAGTTCCATCACACCGTTATTGTAATCCGTACTCGCCGACATCTCACTGATTTTATAGCTATAGACACCTGAAACATTAACGGACAGTTCATTGAGCAACGCCTTGATATCTTCATGCAGGCTCAGATTTTCAGATTTTGACTCAAGAGAGGTGATCTTATCGTTGATAATCTGAAAGGAGGAATTGATCTGATCTTCTTTCATAAGATATCCGAAATTCAGCACTTCCTGACTCAAAGCGGCGATATCCCTTTCGAGTTCATCAATTTCAGAAAAATTCAGGAAACGCTTTTCGGAGTCATCGACCTGCAGGATGATTCTATTACTGTTTTCAGCAATCGTTGAATTGTTGACGGATGAAGTATAAAGTAATCCGAACAACATCAATACGATAAGAGAGAAACCCAAAAAAAGCTTGATACTGATCTTCATAATCGTCCTCCTTAAAATGTCAAGACTAATACCCTATGATACAATGAAACTTGTTTCATCTGAAATTGATTCAGCAGTAACCTGACCTTGAAATTTCTAAATAAATATGACTATTAAATAATAGATTTATAGATTGGAGGGATTCATTTGTCAATTTTTTGATACATGTGACAACAAAATAGTCAAAATAAGTCAAATTGTCTTCAAATACCCGCTTTTCTCAGACTTTCCCAAATCTTTTTCTGATTGATTATCATTTGATACTTGACAAGGCGTATGGTTTCTGATATTCTATATACAAATTTGAATATACAGATTTATATATTCGTATTTTATCAAGGAGGGGA